>MKWU01000892.1_pt1 | contig 54864 bp, 44 predicted proteins | sample 809101 | NCBI WGS metagenome assembly MKWU01 (sample SAMN05860141, study PRJNA318959) | sponge metagenome | host: Aplysina aerophoba | place: Slovenia: Piran, Adriatic Sea, Gulf of Piran | collected 2013-05-07 | reverse complement strand
GTCCAGCGAACCCGTCCTTCTCTGAGGTTACCTTGTCCTGCCCGGCCGTAACTGGGGCACTCATGATTGGTACAGGCTAGACTTGCTAGGGGAGGTCTGTCTGTATTTTTCACATGGTGCAGGATGCACCAGGACGGGCCTCCCCCCTTGGGGGGGCAGAGATAATCTCACGTTACGACCTAGAAGTAGCAATTCGGCGATAAGCGTAGTCGTGAATATCTGAATGCCGATGGCTTCCCGTAGGCGGTTCTCGTCTACCAGCACCTTGGTCACCACGCCCAGACTGGTCAGAGAAAGTATCCCGGCGAGGCACAGTGCCTCCGTGAAGGTCAGACCCAACGCGAAGTCGTAACCGATATTGAAAGTGACGACTAGCGTGGTCACGAGCGGTATCACGGCCGCTATGATCGCAGCGATGAAGAATCGCCCGCGGATGGCCGCGATGACGCCGGGAACGTCGAGTTCGTCCAGGCCGATGAGGAAGAAGAAAAGGAAGATGCCGATGCCCAGAAGCACGTCCAGGTCACCGGCGGGCTCGACGATTCCGGTAACCGGCCCCAGCAGTATTCCCGTCGCCGTGTAGGCGACGATAGCGTTCAATCGAAAGCGCCGCAGAACCCCCTCGGCCAGCTTCGCGACGATGATGAGCGTGCCGGCCGACAGCAGGGCGTGTTCAATCATGGCAAATCAAGGCGGCGGTCAGAGGTTCGGGCAGTCGGGAAGCTTCAGAACGGCTCAATCCGCGAATCGTAGGCACGGTTCATACCGCCAAGCAGGCCTAGTAAACGGCCTGCACACCCGCCTAGCGCGTCACCCGATCCTGACCCGGAACTAGTAAGGGAACCATCAGTAATCTGTCACTGCCCAGGTATTCTGAGCTCCGCCAAGACCCCCGCATGGTCTGACGGCCAGAGGCCCTGAAGCATGTCCTCGGGGCTGTCCCCCAACAGGCTCACTCTCGTATAACCGATCTGACCCGAAGAGTCCGACCTTGAGCCCCCACCGGGAAGCCTGACCCAAACTTGATCGATCCTTTCGTCTAACAGAGACTCACCATTGGTCAGTCCCTCACTCTGACAGCAAGTGGGTCCCAACCTGTTATTAAAGGCATAGGACCTCTGAGTCCAGGCATCGACAAAACCGGCAGCCACCAGAATATGGTAGGGGCTAGTTTGCCCACTCTCCGGTGGTGAATTGAAATCCCCCACCAAAATAATCGGTAACTCCCCCTCAGCCTCCAATATTTCCACCAGCTCCGAAGCTTGCAGAGACTGCATAGCCCTTGAAAAGAAATTTCCAGCAGTTTCCAAGTGAACATTGACAAACTTGTACTCACGACCATGAACCTTCGCAACTACTGATGCGTATCCCCTAGTAACTTCAACCTGTACACCGGCCAGAGCAAACACCAGGTTATTTGTAAAGTTGCCCTCCTGTACATCGCGGGTTTCGACACCCACTCGCTTAAGGATCACATTGCGAATGGTTAAGCGGGCATCATCCAGTTCAGGAGACTCCGCACTCCCACCGACAAGCATCGGCAACTCAATATCCGACTCATGACTTATCGCTACCACCCCGTATTCGAGTCCCCTGGCCTCGAGGGCGTCCATGAGAATCTGCAGATAGTCAAGCTCGACAGCGCGAGCCGCAATGGGATTGCCGACCAAGAAGTCCCCGGGACGCTGGCGCCTAATCAGTGAAACTTCTTGGAGCCCAATAAGATCCGGGGCACCACGTTCGATCGCGTCCGCAAGAGCCTGGGCCCGTATAGTAAAATTCGCCTCCCTGATCATCTGATAGATCTCGGCAACCAAGACTGGAATCTCTTCGGGGCTTCTCGCTGCAAACAGCTTATTGAAATCGGCCCCAACATAGAGATTAAAGGTCATCACTCTAAGCTCGGTCTGAAAAGGCCACTGACCCGTTCTCGAACCGGAACCATTGGCCTGGGCACTTAACCCAAGGGACAATAGGACCAGAATATAGAGTGTGGGTGATCGGTCTCGTTTTCATGGTCGCCTCCAGGAACAGGTCTTAACGTGAGATTATCTCTTACCCCCTTCAAATCGTTCTCCAGAAGTTACCCCCCTCTGGAAAGCGATCTCTCGGTGATTCTTCACCTCCCCAAGCATCGGTATCGGTAAATCCCGTCTGAGAACCGCCCCTTCGCTCCCCATTATGGCCTCTACCGGCACCGATCTCGAAACCACGGGTCCTGCCAAGGTCTAGTGTGCACCCCCAAGGACGGATTCACTGGATCTGGTTGGGGTGCGGGATCATTTCACGTCACTACCGCCCGTTTCACCCCGGCGAATATCCTCCAACCACTCTCTTCCGTCAGGGAACATCTCAAAGAGTTCTAAAGACCTAGACTCGTGCGATAATGAGGGGAGTCGGGGAGGTCGATCGGTGAGGCAGCGAATCGGGCGCTGACGCATTCCGTCGGCTGCGCCGCGCGATCCTGCCTGCGCTCGAGGTGGCTCTGAACCAACGCCCTGTGCGCAGAACCCAGGAGGTCGCCCGGCGAGCATGAACCCGAGGCCGGAACGCCGCTCGACCCGGAACAGGTTCGACTCGGTGCCCTGTCCGACCCAGGGGGACGTTTGCGAAACCGAGCCCGGAGGTGATCCCATGAGTGCGGCCCGGCTGCGCACTACCATCGACCGCGCCCTCGAGGTTCTGCGCCGCAGCGACAGCGCAGCGGCTACGGTACGGGCCGAACGCCTCAGGCGCGCAAATCCAGAGGTGTCGACCGAGGAGCTCGCGCAGCGCATCATAGGCCGGGCCAGTCGCCGGAGCGCGGCGGTTGGCGCGGCCGCCGCGAGTGTGGCGCTGCTCCCGGGAGCGGGCACGCTGGCGGCGCTGACCCTGGGGCTAGCAGCCGACCTGACCGCCACCGCCCGGATTCAGGCCGAGATGGTTCTCGAACTGGCGGCGCTCCACCAGCTACGACTCTCGACCGAGGGGCGGCGCCGGCCGCTCCTAGCGGTCGCCAGCGTCGGCGGCAGCGCCCTGGCCGGACGGGCGCTGACGACCCGCCTCGGTGACCGGATCGCTCAGCGCGGGCTGACGCGCGCCCTCCCCCTCGTGGGGGTGGCTGCGGCCTCAGGCGGCAACGCCCTGACGACCTACCTGCTAGGCCGACGGACAGCTCGCCTCCTGCGGCACCACACCGAGGCCGCAGCACTCCCTGCCGACCGACCCTCGTGAGCGCCGATCACAGGCGTCTCATCCGCCGCGCCATCGAACTCGCCTGGAGCGCCCACCAGAGCGGCAACCACCCGTTCGGGGCGCTGCTCGCCGCTGCAGACGGCACGATCCTGCACGAGGCAGAGAACAGCGTCGGCACCACCGGGGACTGCACAGGTCACGCCGAGACCAACCTGATGCGCTCCGCCTCCCGGAGGTTCCCCCGCAAGACCCTCGCCGCGGCGACACTCTACAGCAGCGCCGAGCCGTGCGCCATGTGCGCCGGAGCCATCTATTGGGGCGGGGTCGGCCAGGTGGTGTACGGCCTGAGCGAGCGGGAGCTCCTCATGCTGACCGGCGCCAACCCCGAAAACCCCACTCTCGACCTCCCCTGCCGGGAGGTCTTCGCCCGCGGGCAGCGACCGCTCAGAGTGATCGGTCCGCTCCTCGAGGAGGAGGCGCGGGCCGTGCACGAAGGCTTCTGGGATTAGTCTGGAGCGCCGCGCCGAACGGGCCGGCGCCCGACCGTCTAGCGGTGCGGCTGGGCCGAAGACCTGAAGTCCGGTCGTCCCCGCGAGGGCACGACCGAAGAAGTGTTGTGCAGCCGGACACACGCCTCTCCAGAGCGTCCTGGGAGCGGGTGCGGGGCTCTTCCGGCGCTATCCGCCTCAGATCTCACCGAGGAAGCTGCCTCAGAGCCTGAGCAACGGAGAGTGCCTGGGAACCCTTTTGGCTTGACTTATGGAACAGACTCTCAGCGTGCGCAACGCTCTCTCATCGCACCAGCCACCGGATACTCACTGGGCTGCTGGCTTCGAGCCCGTCTTCAGGACGTTTTCCTCTAGCCCAACCCCAGTCCGACCGAGCCATAGACTGAGGCTATGCGACTCATGAGCATGAGGTATCGATAGCTATTCCGACCGGCGTTTTCCCTGATGATGCTCTGTGGTCTCCTCGGCCCCGGACTCACCCAGGCAGAGGCGCCACCAAGGGTGGCACTGGTTCTGGGCGGTGGAGCCGCAAGCGCCGTGGGCCATGTCGGCGTATTGAGGGCCCTCAATCAGGCCGGAGTACCCATCCACCTCATCACTGGAGCATCGATGGGTTCCATTATCGGGGGGCTGTACGCCGCCGGGTTCAACACCGAGGTTCTCGAAGCGATCATGATTGAGATTGAGGTCCCCTCCGTCATGGACCTCCGCTTCCCCTTCCAGGGCGGTCTACTCGATGCCGTTCCCCATCGAACTCCTGCTCGACGAACTCCTGAATGGTATCGACATCGACGACACGGCCCTCCCCTTCGCTGCCGTGACCTGTCCCCTCGATGGCACCGATTGCACTGCACTTACCAGCGGCAATCTGGCCACCGGCATTCACGCCTCGATAGCGATGCCGGTGCTGATCAGACCGGTCGAGATCGGTGGCACTCCCCACCTCGATGGTGGAGTCAAGGCGGCCGTCCAGGCAACCGCCGCCAGGGCTCTGGGCGCCGAGGTGATCATCGGGGTCGATGCCTCGCCGAACCTGACCTCCAGTCCAGGAGATGTGATCGGGGCCTTCAGACTCCTGCTTCGCGACCTCCGCCTTCCGTTCAACGAGGACCAGCTTCGAGAGGTCGACATCCTACGACCGCGTTCGCGATCATATCCAGTTCAGTTACGAACAGACCCTGAGGGCTCTCCCGGAGCTTGTGGCCAGCCTCGAGGCGCTCGGCGTGCCCCTTCGGGAGCCGGGAGATCCTCACGCTGACAACCCCTTGAACAACGGCTGGCGGGAGCGGCTGGGAGAGGGAAGGCGACGGATTGCCGAGCGCGCCCTCCCGCTGACGGTCGTACCGGAGGTCGGGCTGGGGCCGAGCCACTACCAGGGAGCCTTCACCCCTTACCATTCGGCGTCGTTAAGCGTGGCTCGGGTCGGCCTCGACATCTTCGGCGGCCCACTGAACCCATTCGGCATAGGCGCCACGGTCGGGTACAGCCCCTCGTCCAGCGCAACCGAGTTCTCCGTGCGGGCCAGCTATCGCCCCAGCTACCCACTGGGGTTCGAGTTGGGCGCCGAGAAGACGCTGGCTGACCGCTGGAGCGGGTTCGGCGGCGTCACCTTCCGCCACTCCGATTTCCTGACCTTCCACTCCGAAACCGCACTGACGCTGGTTGTTCCCACCGGCCTGGTGATGGTCACCAGTGCGCTCGAGTGGCCAGGCTTGACGGTACGCACGGAAGGCGTAACAGGCGCCTTTACCCGGGTCGCCATCGACCTTCGAGGGGCGGTCAGGGTCGGCGACGCTGTCGTGCGCGCCCGGGCATTCGCCGGTGGACTGCTGACGCCTGCGCCCCGGGAGGCACAGTTCGACTTCGGGTCGCCGGTGCTCCTTCGTGGCGTAGCGCCTCCCACGCTCACCACGAGCGTGCTCATAGGCAACATTGAACTCGGCTGGCAGCCCAGTGTGGGGTTCGCAGTTTCGAACTTGGTGCTGGTCCGACCCGGCCTCTGGGGCTTCCTCGACGCAGGCTACGCCCCCGACCTCTCACCGATCGCAGCCTTCTCGGTCGGACTCGCCGGTGGAGTCTCCGGGGAGCTTCTCGGATACCTGCCCTTCACTATTGAAATGGATGTCGGCTTCGGCTTGCAGACAGGGGTGGTGACGCTGGGGGTCCGCACCCGCCTGTGGCCGGACCCTTATCCCTTGACACCCGACGGATTCCCATGACGTTGCGCATCTGCCTGCGGGCCCGAGGTGCGTGCCTTCAGAGTCCCACAAGTCACGCCGAGAGTCGCCAGGTGCTCTCCGCTGCTCAGGTTCCGAGCTACCCGCTGGTTCATGATGCGGCGCGCAGCAAGAAGCCAGCCGATTGGAGTGTCGGTCCCGGGAAAATGACTTTTCGTTAAACTCTTAGATCCCATGCAGCCCCACACTCAAGCAAAAAGCTTGGGGCCGCCAGCCGGTAGCCGACCCGCCTGACGGCGAATGGGAGTATGGTTGAGGGAGTCGATCGCCCCACCGGGCAGGATCTACGGGAGGTCTCATGGACTGGTCGTCACTCTTCGCCCGCCGCACCGAGAAGATCCAACCCTCCGCCATTCGGGAGATCCTCAAGCTCACCCAGGGTGGTGAGGTCATCTCGTTCGCCGGCGGCCTGCCCGCCCCGGCACTGTTTCCCATCGAGCGCATCCGCGAGGCCAGTGACCGGGTACTGGCGCAGCAGGGCGAGCGCGCGCTCCAGTACAGCACCACCGAGGGCTACCCGCCGCTCCGGGCCTGGGCCGCCGAGCAGCTCCCCGGCACCGACGCCGAGCGGGTACAGATCGTCTCCGGCTCGCAACAGGCGCTCGATCTGGTCGCCAAGGCGCTACTCGATCCCGGCGACCGGGTGGTGCTAGCCGCCCCGACCTATATGGGGGCCCTGCGCGCCTTCGACCCCTACCAACCCGAATACCTCACGGTCGCCAGTGACGAAGATGGGTTGCTTCCAGACAGCCTGGAGGCCGCCCTCAAAAGGTCCCCCAAGCTCGTCTACGTGATCCCCAACTTCGATAACCCCAGGGGGACCACCATGAGTCTGGAGCGCCGCAGGAACCTGATCGAGTCGGCGGACCGCTACGGCGTCCTCATCTTCGAAGACGACCCCTACGGGCAGCTCCGTTTCGAGGGGGAGCCGCTGCCGAGCCTCTTCGAACTGGCGCCCGACCGGGTCGTCTACTCGAGCACCCTCTCCAAAACGGTGGCGCCGGGGCTGCGGATCGCCTGGCTGGTGGCGGCGCCGGAGCTACTCGAACAGCTCACCCGGATCAAGCAGGCGGCCGACCTCCACACCTCGACCCTGGGCCAGATGGTGGCCCACGCCGTGGTCGAAGGCGACTTCTTGGCCGAGCAGCTCCCCCGCATCCGGAGCTACTACCACCGGCAGCGCGACGCCATGCTCGCCGCACTCGACACCCACCTCCCGAGCAGCGTCCACTCCACCCGCCCGGAGGGGGGCATGTTCCTGTGGCTGACCCTGCCCGTAGGGAGCGACGGCTTGGAACTCCTCCAGAGCGCGGCGCGGCGGGGGGTGGCCTACGTGCCCGGCGCGCCGTTCTTCGCCGACGGTTCGGGGCTCAACACCCTGCGGCTGTCGTACTCGGTCGCCTCCCTCGAGCTGATCGAGCGGGGCGTCGCCACCCTGGGCGCGGTCCTCACCGAGAGCCTGGCCGTCGCCTCCTGATCAGCGGAGGCCCAGGAGCAACTCCACGGTGAGCTGATCGAGCCGTTCCAGGCCCGGGCCGCGACGGCCGAGCGCTATCCGGTCGAATTCCCGGCCCCGTAAGGCCTCGAGGCTCTCCCGGCTGTAGGAGCCGGTGAGCGCCGCCAGTTCGGCATCCTCGACCCGGTAGGCCTCGAGGGCCGCGCCGATCTCGGGGTCGGCGTCGAAGCGGGCCGCCCGCTCCTTAAGGATCAGGTAGGTGCGCATGCAGCCGCTCGCGAAGGCCCACACCCCCTCCTCATCCTCGGTGCGCAGCGCGTGGGCGTCGAAGTGGCGCGGCCCGGCGTAGCCCGAACTCTCGAGCAGCCTGACCAGGAAGAAGGCGGCCTTGAGGTTCTCCGCGCCGAAGCGCAGGTCCTGGTCGAAGCGGCTCATCTTCTGGTCGTTCAGGTCGATATGGAAGAGCTTGCCGGCGTCGATAGCCTGGGCGACCGCGTGCACGAAGGAGAGGCCGGCCATGGTCTCGTGGGCGAATTCGGGGTTGAGACCCACCATCTCCGGATACTCCAGGGTGGCGATGAAGCCGAGCATCGAGCCGACCGTCGGCAGGTAGAGGTCGCCGCGCGGCTCGTTCGGCTTGGGCTCGAGGGCGAAGCGCAGCTCCAGGCCCTGGTCGCGCACGTAGGCGCAGAGGAAGTTGAGTGCCTCGCGGAAGTGGGCAAGGCCGGCGAGAGCATTGCCACCGCCATCCACCTCGGCCCCCTCACGCCCCCCCCAGAACACGTAGGTGGTGGCCCCTAGCTCGACGCCGAGATCGATCGCGTCGAGGGTCTTCTGCAGGGCGTAGGCACGCACCCGGGCATCGGCGCTAGTGAAGGCCCCATCCTTGAAGACGGGGTCGGAGAACAGGTTGGTGGTGGCCATCGGGACTACCAGGCCGTGGTCGTCAAGGGCCTGCTTGAACTCCCGGACGATGGCGTCGCGCTCGCGGGCGGTCGCATCTAGGGGAACCAGATCGTTGTCGTGCAGGTTCACACCCCAGGCACCCAGGGCCGCCAGCCTCTCGACGATATAGGTCGGCTCGAGTCGGGGGCGGGTAGGCTCGCCGAAGGGGTCACGGCCCGGGTTGCCGACCGTCCACAGGCCGAAGGTGAACTTGTCCTCAGGGCGAGGCTGGTAGTCGCTCATCTCAAGGGACCTCCTCACAGCCGGTTTTCGACAGCCGATCGCTCGGTATGGGATTATAGCTGGCTCCTGCTCCAGGTTACTACCGAATCGGGGTGGGACGACCGGGTCGAACTCGAGCAGGGGCCAGGACAAGGGTAACGCCTCAGCACCGACCAGGGCTTCACAGAGGCTTTAAAGCGGTCGCCCGTCGTCAGCCACGAGACCGAGCCGCTGTCGACCGAGACCACTCCCTCCTCCAGAGTCCTCAAGCCGCCCCCAGACCGCACGGGGGGGACAGTCGGGCCAGCCCAACGCTCATGGGGTTCCTGATATCGTGCTGGCTATGCCCAACGTAAAAGGCGACAAGGTCTCCAGCTCGGTGGAGGACCATCTCAAAGCGATCTGGCTCATCGCCAAGCGCGAGGCCGCATCGACCAACGCGCTGGCCGAACAGCTCGGCGTAGCCGCTCCCTCCGTCTCATCGATGCTGGGAAAGCTCCAGTCCCTCGGCTTCGTGGAGCACGAACGCTACCGGGGCGTCCGCCTCACAGAATCGGGAGTTCGCCAGGCGCTGCGCCTGTTGCGCGGGCACCGGCTGATTGAGACCTTCCTGCTCGAGCACCTCGGCTACAACTGGGACGAGGTTCACGACGAGGCCGAGCGGCTCGAGCATGCCGTCAGCGAACGCTTCACCGAGCGACTAGCCGAACTGCTCGGCCACCCTACCCACGACCCTCACGGCGACCCGATCCCCGGCCCCGACGGCGCCTTTCCGAAGACGCCGAGCACGCCGCTGGCCAAGGTGGAAGTCGGACAGACCCTGGTGGTCTCCCGGCTGATGACCCAGGCGACCGACGCCCTGAGCTACCTAGCGCTGCTTGGGGTGCAGCCCGGCCGTCGCCTCCGCGTCACCAAGCGCGAACCCGTAGGCGGGCTCGTCCATATCTGCTTCGGCGACCGGCAGGAGGTCCTCTCGAAGGAGCTGGCGATGCTCATCCGCGGAGAGATCCTAGCTTGAACCGGGCGCACCGTCGGCTGAACCGGTCGTCGGCTAGCTACGGCTAGGATGCTCCTCTGACGGGATCGGGGTGTAGCTTGATTTCAAGATCTAGGACAGAGGAGAGTTAAGGACGTGGCCCATCACCTGGTACGCTACCTGAAGCACGCGCGGCGCGAACTGCTCCGGGCCCTCGACGGCCTGGACCCCACCGCTGTCGACCTGAGGCTTGGGGGGCTCAACAGCCCCACCTGGGTCGTCGGACACCTAACCCAGCAGGAGCAGCGCCTCTTCCTGACCCCGCGGGGGGAGCCCGAGGTCGCGGACCTGAGTCCCTACGGCTCCGGGGCACCGGTCATGCTCGAGCCCTTGCACGATATCGAGATGCTCCTGGAATTCAAGCGGGCCGTCGCTGAGGCGGTCGACCCCTGGCTCGACACCCTCACCGCCGAGGATCTGTTGCAGCATCTGCCCGGAGGAGGAGTCTTCGAACGGGAGAATGTAGGTTCACTCCTGACCCGGACGACCCACCACGTCTACTTCCACATCGGCCAGATCTCGGTGGTTCACAAGTTGCTCGGCTACCCGGTCCCCTCGTTCGTGGGCTCCCAGCGGGGAGCGACCTTCGACCTCGCGCCCTAGGGGCCCAAGCCCCTGCCCCCCAGCGGGCGGCGACGAGCCGGCCCCAATGAGCATCGCTTCCAGGTCCCAGATTCTGGATGACGACGCCCAGATCGCCTGCTGCTGAGGGCCTTCTTAAAGGAGCCGCTGCTCCAGCTGCAGGAACAGGCCCGAACCCACGCTTGAGGGACCGGTACCACGGTCCGTATACCCATGACCGAAATGTCGGCTCGAACAAGGCCGCCCCCGCACTCCTAGACGGCTGCCGCGCCGGCGACACTCGGCCAGCGCGGCTGTTCAAGCTGGGAAGGATTCGGTGTCCGACCCTCCCTCGCTCCAGCGGGCGGTAGCAGGGCGTTCCTCCGGGGTGGGCAAGGATTACGTGCGACGCCTCCGCAATTGCCGAAGGCCCAACCGCCACCTGCCGGACCGGGCGGCGCATGGCGACATACAGCCAAGCAACCCTCGCCATGTTAATGAGGTAGAGCATTCGAGCTCCCCGGCCGGAGTGACGATGTCGATCGCGCCAAGCAACCCTCGCCATGTTAATGAGGTAGAGCATGTCCTCACCCCCAGACAAAGAGTTCGCGTTACCCCGTTTCAGCATCCGCCGCAAGTCGACCCAGATAAACCTGAGCATGCTGCTGGTCACTTTGCTGGCCATCCTGATCAACATCGCAAGTCACCACTCTTTCAGTAGCGTCCAGGGGGCCGTGCAGAGCGATCTAGCGGAGCTGCTCCAGTACACAGGGACGGCCGCTACTGATGACACCATGCACCGAACCGCACAGGCTATTGCAACGGGCCGCAGCCAGCTACTGATCATAGGGGTCGCCACCACCTTCTTCGCAGTATTCACCACTTTTCAACTCATCACCGTCGGACGACGCTCCATCGCTCTGGAAGTCTGGATACGCCGCATGGGCGCCGGCGATCTGGACTACAGAGTAGAGATGTCCAGCAAGGACGAGATCACCAAACTCGCCATCGCCCTCGAGGAGCTCAGACAGCGTTCCATCCAGGCTTTGCAGTTGGATCTCGTCCAAAAGCTATCCCAAGATCTTCAGGAGAAGAACGAAGAGCTCGAGCGAGTTCTCCTGGAGTTGCGCCAGACCCAGGACCAGATAGTCCTGCGTCAGAAACTTGCCGCACTCGGTGAACTCACCGCCAGCGTCGCCCACGAGATCAGAAACCCGCTGAATTTCGTGAAGAACTTCTCCGAAGCCTCCGAGGAGCTGCTCGACGAACTGCTGGAGACCCTCGACGACAGCGCCAGTGATCTCGACGACGACAAGAGGAGGCTTATCACCGCAATATCCCAGGACCTAGCCGAAAACATGGAACACATCCGCTCCCACAGCGACCGCGCTGATCGCATCGTCCACGACATGCTCTTGTTAGGCCAAGGCGGCGGCGAATTCCGACCGACGGATATCAACAACCTGCTCGGAGACCGTGCACTGTTCGCCTACCAGAGCGCCCGTACGCTCGATCAGGATTTCCAACTCGACATAAGAGACGACTTCGACCCGAACATGGGCGAAGTGTCCATCACCTCCGAGGATATGGGCCGTGCGTTCCTCAATATGATAGACAACGCATGCTACGCCACCGACGAGAAGCGCCGAACGCTCGCCGGTACCGGCGAAGCCTATACGCCAACCCTCTGGCTCAAGACGAAGCGACAGGACGACACCATCGAAATACATATCCGGGATAACGGCAGCGGCATCTCCCCAGACATCATTACCAAGATATTCGATCCATTCTTCACTACCAAACCCCCTGGCAAAGGCACGGGACTCGGCCTCAGCCTCGCCAACGACATAGTCAGGCAGCACGGTGGATCGATAACGGCCCTCTCCGACCCCGGAGAATATACGGAGATAACAATCTCCCTACCGGTCTCGGCGAATCCGCTTCCAGACAGTGGCTAGGCGAACGCAACTCCAGCTACCACACGCCATTGCCAGCAAGCCACAGCCACCCCTGACGGCCCAGCCCCACCGGCTGATGGACGCCGTAACCCAGAGACCCTATGCTTGAGTACCGGCAGGTGGAGCCGTCACCCGTTCGCCGCTGCGAGTCGGCTCTTGCCCCGAAGGGATGGTCCGGATCGTATCGGGAAGCTGCAACCTGTCCCACGCGATCCAAAAGCGACTCGGCTCATGAGATCGAACCGGTTCCAGCCTTAAGAATGAGGCCTGATTCACTGGCCGAGCAAGGGCAGTCTCGGGGTATGTCTAGCAAGAGCCTATGCGGCTGGCAGTTCTTGGGCAGATGCAGGATGGTCGGAGGTCAAGGCGATACCGGGCCCGAAACCCTGACCTTGACAGCAGAAGATCGAGCGGTTCTTCGCTCACCTTCAGACCCGGCAGAGTCCGTTATAGGATCCGCAGCAAAAACAGTCTAAAGCCGGGGTCCCCCGCTGGGGGTACGGACTCTACGGGTCTACGGGCCCAACGAAGCCGCCCTGGTCCGGTCTTGCTCGAACTCAACGGGGGTACGGGTGGCGAACTCGCTCACTGCCCCCCCGATGGGATAGGGCAGGTTGCTCAGCCGCAGCTGAGCGGCCGCCGACCCGCCTCGCGCACAGGCGGATCGGCCCGGCGCTCATCAGCGACCGCCTCCCCTCTGCCCTGTCCAGGGTAGTGTCGCTGATAAGCGCTTCGCTTAACCGATCGATCAGGATAAGGACCATCGACCCCGATCCCAGGAGGAGGGCCCCCAGCCCAACCCACTGTTCCGCCCGGCGGCCCGGGAACAGCCTAGTCAGTGCGCCCTGGATCGACGCCGTGCTCAGCGACAACCCCACCGTCCCCCTGAAAGTCGTGAGAAATGTTATGGGGAATCCACTTATCCCGTGCATTAATGTGGTCTTCATGTCCGCATCGAACACCGGCACTGTGCGCGATTATCACCGTCTTTGGGAGCGACTCGCGACCTGGATTGCCAGCAGTGCCTACGTGGACATCAGCGATAAATCCCTGGTTGCCTACCTTCACTCACAACGTGCGGAGGGCTGCAGCCTCGCTCACTGCCGCAAAATCTTAGCCGCCGTAAGGTATCGGACTGGGAAGATTCACTGGCCGAGCACTACGAGATTCCTGGGGTGCTGGGAGACCGAGGAGCGCAAAACCGCCGCCTGACGGCGATTTTCATCTTCGGGGTCAGCTTGGAGAGGTAACGGACCACCACTCCCAATCCGGGCAACCTGCTTCCAACGAGTCCGCTAGGGCCTGGACCAAGCCAAGGGTGGCAAGCAGGCAAACGGCGCTTAGAGGGACGACCTTGTGTAGCCCACCACCTCCCTGCACAAGACTTCTAGAGTCTGTTTCCCAAGTCATACCGAAGAGGATCTCCAAGTGCTTTCCATCGCCTAGGCTCCAAAGACCGACTCTTCGGATGGCAACTCGCCGCATCGGGAACTGGTACACAGCCAGCGTCACCCACACCATCGAACTCACTACGATCTGTTCGGAGACCTAGCCAGACGACAGCGACCTAGCCAGGCAAAGGTTGCCAAAGACCGACAAGTGTGACTTCATTGGACCCGTAGAGTCCGTATCCCCAGCGGGGGACCCCGGCTTTGACTGTTTTTGCTTCGGGTCCACCAGCCAACGACGTGGACAAAGAGATCGGGGCGATGGTCGACCGCGCTACCCTGTCGGGTAGTGCTAGACGGTGATCCCGCCTGTGCGGGCACCCGCCTGCGAGGCATCGCACCAGGCCTGCATCCGCAGCAACATATCCATGCTCACGTCAAAGGCCTCGGCGATGCGCCGTCGCCAGGGTTGATACCCTGACCTTCGTTGAGCGCGAGGAAAGCCGCCGGTGCGCCGATCCCTGCTCTAGCTTAGCGCTGCGCAGCCGAGCGACGGGGGCAGCTACACAGGTAACGGTCGGTGTCGGCCCGCCGAGTACACTGGGCCCATGAACCGGGCCCCCCACCCCGCTGCCCCAAGGGCCTTCCAGGACGATATCCCCAACAACTACTGCTTCGGCTGCGGCACCCTCAACCCCGACGGGCTCCACATCAAGAGCCACTGGGCCGACGGCTCCGCAGTGTGCACCTGGAAGCCGAGCCCCCATCATATAGCCGGCCCCCGCCAGATCCTCAACGGCGGGATCATCGCCACCGTGATCGACTGCCACACGGTCTGCACCGCCATCGCCGACGCCTACACCCGCGAGGGCCGGGCAATAGGCGACCCCCCCGAACTCTGGTACGCTACGGCGCAGTTGAACATCCGCTACCTACGCCCCACCCCTATCGACAGGCCGGTGACCCTGCGAGCCGAGATCCTCGAGGCGGGAGCGCGCAAGACGGTGCTGCGCTGCCACCTCAGCTCCGAGGGGGAGGACCGGGTCGCGGCCGAGGTCGTGGCGGTCCGGGTACCGCCGACCTGGCGGGAGGCGTAAGATCGGGAACGATTGCGGTCCGGCGCCTGAGGGTACCTCGCGGGAACCGATCCGCAGGCTGAGCCTGTGGCCATCCCGTCGCCCCCCCCCTCTAGCCGGGACGCGTGGGCACCCGGGACGCGACTGCTGTTCGCAGTCGCGAGGCGTTCAGCTACCCAGGGAAGTGGGACACCGCAGCGCGGGATCGTGCGGGCGAGGGTGATGGCCGGGACCAAGCGGGTAGTAAGCATCTCACTCGGCTCAAGCACCCGCGACGCCTACATCGAAACGGAGATCTTGGGCCAACGCATCGTCCTCGAGCGACGCGGCACCGATGGCGACCTGGACCGAGCGGCGGCCGCCATCCGCGAACTCGACGGCAAGGTCGATGCCATAGGTCTGGGCGGCACCGACCTCTACGTTGTGGCCGGCGACCGACGCTACTACGTGCGTGACAGCGTCCGGCTGGCCCGCAACGCCAAGAGCACACCGGTAGTCTGTGGCGCCGGACTGAAGGACACCCTGGAGCGGAACGTGGTCAGGGGCCTCGACCGCGACCTCGGCTGGCGCGGCAAGAGGGTGCTGATGCTGTCAGCGGTCGACCGCTATGGCATGGCCGAGACGCTCGCCGCAGCCGGGGCCGAGCTGCTCTGCGGCGACCTAGTCTTCCTCCTGGGCCTGCCAATTCCACTGCGGAGCCTCGGGGCGGTCGCCCTGACGGCCAAGCTGCTGGCGCCTATCGTCACCAAGCTCCCGATACGCTGGATCTACCCGACCGGAAGCAGCCAGGAGGCCGGCGTCTCTGGCTGGCGGGCGCGCTACTTCGAACGGGCCGAGGTGATCGCTGGCGACTTCCACCTCCTTAAGCGCTACGCCCCCGAGGAGCTGACCGGTAAGGTCGTACTGACCAACACCACCACAGCCGAGGATGTGGAGTTGCTCAGGCGCCGCGGGGTCAGGCGGCTCATCACCACCACCCCCCGCTTCGAAGGTCGGAGCCTGTCGACCAACCTGCTCGAGGCGGCCTTCATAGCCGTCGCTGGCAAGCTGGACAGGGGCCCTAAGGCCTACCTCGACCTGCTGGAGCGGAGCGGCCTGGAGCCAGACACTCTCGATCTGAACGACCAGCCTACGGGCCGCCCTTAGACACCCTCTCCATCAGCACCTGCTGCAGGCCCCTCTCCCCCTCCCTTGCGACCGGCAGGCGCTGCCGGTAGCTGCCGTCGGGGCTCAGATCCCAGGCGAGGCGGTTGTCGGCGAGCGCCGCCTCGAGGATAGCCAGGAGCCGCCTCTTCAACTCCGACCGGCGCACCGGAACCGCCGCTTCGATCCGGTCGGTAAGGTTGCGCCGCTTCCAGTCGGCGCTACCGATGAAGATCTCGGAATCGCCGCCGTTGTGGAAGTAGAAGATGCGGTCGTGCTCGAGGAAGCGGCCGATGATGCTGATGACCCGGATATTCTCGCTGTAGCCCTTGAGACCGGGCCTGAGCCGCGAGTGCCCGCGGATGATCAGGTCGACCGGTACCCCGGCCTGCGAGGCCCGGTAGAGCGCCTGGATCACGGGCAGATCGTCGAGCCCATTCAGCTTGGCGATGATGCGACCGTCACCATGTTCGAGTTGGTGGGCAATCTCGCGGTCGATCATCTCCAGGATCCTCACCCGCATGTGCCAGGGGGCCACCAGGAGGGCCCGGTAGTTCTGCTCCGGCGCGTAGCCGGTGATGTGGTGGAAGAGGTTGACCAGGTCCTCACCGATCTCGGGGTCGCAGGTAAAAAGGCCCAGGTCGGTGTAGAGCCTTGCGGTGGTGCTGTTGTAGTTGCCGGTGCCGATATGACAGTAGGTGCGGATACCATCCCTCTCCTGGCGGACGACCAGCACGATCTTGGTATGGATCTTGAGGTGGGCGAAGCCGTAGCTCACATGCACCCCTGCGGCCTCGAGGCGCCCACCCCACTCGATATTGTTCTGTTCGTCGAAGCGGGCCTTGACCTCGACCAGGACCGCCACCTGCTTGCCCAGTTCCGCCGCCCGGACCAGCGCGGCCACGGTCGGGCTCTCATCCGAGGTCCGGTAGAGGGTCTGCTTGATGGCGAGGACCTGAGGGTCCTCGCTCGCCTCTTCGATGAAGCGCTGGACGCTGGTTGAGAACGACTCATAGGGGTGGTGGACCAGCACATCGTGCTGGCGGATCAGGTCGAACAGGGGGGGATTCTCGGTGACCCGGTTGTGCTCCGCAATCGCCGGAGCGGTGACCCCACTCCACCGCCCGAAGGTGAGATCGGGCAGGGGCAGGTCGGCGAAGAAGCCACAGTCTGCGAGACCCAGCAGGCTCGACGCCTCGAAGATATCCTCCTCATGGATCGCCAGGTTCTCAGCCAGGAAGCTCCTCACCTCCGAGGGCATGTCGTGCTCGACCTCCAGGCGGACCACCGGTGCAAACCTCCGCTCCCGGAGATCCTCGCTGATCGCTGCAATAAGGTCTTCGGCCTCCTCCTCATCGAAGCGGATGTCGGCGTTGCGGGTCACCCGGAAGGCGTAGGCTCCGGTCACCTCCATACCTGGGAAGAAGGCGGTGACATGCTCCTTTAGCAGCTGCTCGAGCGGCACGAACACCCCCGGCTGCACCTCATACCAGCGGCCCATAGAGACCGGTATCTTGATCCGCACAAAGAGTGACTCTTCACCCTCGCAGCGCCGGAGCGTCACCGCCAGCGACAGACTAAGGTTGCTGATAAAGGGGAACGGCCGCCCCGAGTCGACCGCCAGCGGGGTCACGATCGGGTAGATGTTCGAGCGGAAGTGCCGCGCCATCCGCTGCCGCTGCGTCTTACTAAGCTCATACCGGTTCAGGATCCGTACCTTCGCCTTGCGCTCGAGCAGCGGTTCCAGGGTGTGCCGCCACAGCGCGCTTAGGCGACTGTAGAGGGGGCGGCTGGCGTTGCGGATCAGCTCGAGCTGTTCGCTCGGGCTGCGGCCATCGGGGGAGGGCTCGACCACCCTCGCCTCCTCCTGCCGGCGCAGGCCTCCGACCCGTTTCTGAAAGAGCTCGTCGAGGTTGCTCGAGGTGATGGCCAGGTAACGGACCCGCTCGAGCAGCGGGACCCGGTCGTCCATCGCCTGCCACAGCACCCGCCAGTTGAAGTCGATATCCCCCAGTTCGCGGTTGAAGTAGAGCGAGGGGTGGTCGAGAGCCGCCCCCTCAGGAACCGGCCGGGGTGAGACCGCCGTGGGCAGGTCGGCCTCGAGTACACCTCGTTCTGGGCGAGTCTGGTTCATCGGCACCCTCTACCTGATTCTAGCGACCTCGCAAGCCCCCCTCAATACTTAGGGAATCACCCGGCTAGTGATGTGAGATTACCCCGCACCCCGACCAGCGGAGCTGCGTGCCAGACCTCGGCGCTCGTACCAACACCGGGGCAGACCACTTGCCTACCATCCTAACTGCCAGCGGGACAGGGGCATGAACTCATCAACTCCCGGTCTAGCCCCCGGTCTCGTCGGCAGGATACTCCCGCACGGGGCGGACACCGCCGGACCCCAGCCCGATAATGTGGGGCACCTCAGTCGTTTCGTTTTCCGGCAGCGGCTCCTCACCCTTTGCCTTGCCAAGCTGCGTCACGCTCGCAAGCGACTTGAACTTCTCCGCGCCAGCGACCGCCACGGCATCGCCGCCATACCACTCGAACCAGGGAAAACCCGCTTCGGTGTACTGCTTCGCTGTCGGTGGGACAGTCGGCGGTCGCTCACCTGTGATCGCCAGCCACTGGGTGGAATTGGCAAGGGTGATGAAACAGCGGGCGCCATGCCGCTGGTCCCAGGCATCCAGACCATGCGGGTCGTCATAGACCTCCTGTTTCATCCGGCCGCCGGGCGCGAGCCCGATGGCGGAAGGTGCCTGAAGTATTGGCGCCTCAGCGGAAAGCGGCCGAGAGCGATCGAGATCTCGAGCCAGCAGCTGCCGGTATCGTTCCCGCTTCATCGGATAGACGACGATCTGAAGGCCGCCGTGCCGGGCCGCGCCCGTAAGCTGTTCCTCGACCGTGTAGCCGTCGCCCAGGGGCATGGCGACGAACTGGCGGATCACTCCCCTCTCCACACAATATCCGTCGAGCCATGGCTGTTCGGGCAGCACGACGTAGTCCTGCGGATCGCTGTTCAGGTGATCGACCCAGCCGTCGCCGGTGAGCGCGCAGATCTTGCCGGTCGCGATCTTCACCGCGAACGGATAGCCGGAGTCGGCCTCGAAGTTGATCCACATGGCCTCGGCCTGGTGGATGGGCGCGATCACGCCACCCCGGCGACGCCATTGCTCCGGTAAGCGCGGTGCATGGTCGTCTAGATGCCGCAACGGGAAGCGACCGAGACCCGGCGGCAGCGGGTAGTCTCTGTCGTCGTCCGGGATGCGCAAGGTTCGCTGGAACTCGATCGCGCAGCGTGCGTCACCATGGATATCGGAGAAGCGAAGCACCAGCCTGTCGTTTTCGAGCGTGATCATCGATCCCTCCCTACCACTCGCCGTCCCGCACCTCACGCACAACACGGAGAATGGCGTGGTCCGGGACTTCCTTGAGTTGCCTGATCAGTTCCGCGAACAGCCGGGGGCGCTTGCGGATGATCTCCTGAAGATCGCTCGAGACCTTCCCCGCCAGGGCCAAGAGCACGTCTGGGTCCTCGCCGAGTTCCCGCGCTAGCCGGATCGTCGTGGCCTCCGAAGGTGGCGCCACGTCGCACCGCTCGATCTTGCTCAGATAGGCCGGCTCGATCCCGATTCGCAGGGCAACCTGGCGCAAGGAATAGCGCCTGTCCTTCTGGCGCAGATGCTCGCGCCGGTTTCGGATGGCGCTGCCAAAGTGTGTCATGTGTCCTATTTACTACACATTTCAATCAATGTCAAGCCCTTAATCAACAAGTGGCGACACCGAAGGAGCCCGCTTTGAATTCCGCCCTTCATAGCTATCTGCCATGACCGGGCTAGGCGCGGAGTGATCGCCAGCACTATGCCGACCGGAGTCCGTGCTGCAGCCTACCGCCGAAGGCGAGAGCGGCACTGCCCGCAGGGCTCCTCAGAAATAAGCGTCCTCCAGCGCAATATCAGGGCCTCGTTCAGCCGGCACCTCACCCGCAGACCGATCACCGCACTCGCGCCCGATCGGTCTCCACCTCGTCCAGCACCCGGCCCCGCCACACGAACTCCGCATCGGTCAGGAACCGCGACCACCGGCGTTCGGGACACTTCATCAAGCGAGGCATGGATCGGTCCCCGCCGGCACCATGCCCTAGCCGGCGGCCGGCAGGTACAGTTGCGAGACCGAGCAGGAAAGCGGGCAGAGCCCAGGGTGGCAGCGTCCAGTAGACTGCGGTGTGTTTATACGTTCACGTCCCTTCGGCCCCGACCAGGCTAGGCGACAGGGCCCGCCGAGCCGCCTCGACCTCGCCCAGGCTCGGCGGCTACTCAGCTTCACCAGGCCTTACCGCTGGCAACTCTTCACCGGAGTTATAGCCGTCATCATCGCCAGCGGCTTTCAACTCGCCTTCCCACTACTGACCCGCGACCTCTTCAACAGCGCCTTCGGCACGATCGGCAGCGGCGCCGCTGCCAGCCTGAACCGGATCGCTCTGGTACTGATCGCCATCTTCCTGCTCCAGGCGGGCTTCAACTTCATTCGGGTCTACTTCCTGGGTCTGGTCGGTGAAGGGGTGGTGGCCGACCTGCGCAAGGCCCTCTACGGACATCTCCTAGGCCTCTCGGTGAGCTTTTTCGAAACCCGCAAGACCGGCGAGATCACGTCGCGACTCACATCGGACATCAGTACGGTGCAGAGCCTCGTCTCACAGGCGCTCGCTCAGTTCATCGGCCAGCTCATCACGCTGGTCGGCGGTGCAGTTGTGCTCTTCATCATCGACTTAGAGCTCACCCTGGTGATGCTCACTATCATCCCGGCCGTCATCGTTGCCGGTGCCTACTTCGGGCGCCGCCTACGCCGTATCAGCACCAACTTCCAGGATAGTGTGGCCGAGGCCAATGCGAGCGCCGAGGAGGCGATTGCAGGTATCCGGGTGGTCAAGTCGTTCACGGCCGAGACCCTCGAACGCCGGCGCTACGGCCACCTTATCGACCGCTCCTACCACCTGGGGAAGCTCCGGGCGCTGGTGAGGGCCTTCTTCGTCCCCAGCATCATCCTGGCGATGTTCACCGGCATCACCGTGGTGCTCTGGTTCGGCGGGCGCCAGGTGGTGGCGGGCAACCTGCAGCCGGGCGACCTGATCGCCTTCTTATTCCTGACGCTCTTCGTGGCCGGCTCGGTCGGCGCCTTCACCGGCCTCTATGCACAGCTCCAGGAGGGGCTCGGCGCCTCCAAACGTATCTTCGAACTGCTCGACACCGGGACCGACCTGCCCGAGCCGGTCGCGCCGCGCCGACTCGAGCGGGTCGAGGGCCGAGTGACCTTCGACCGAGTCTCTTTCCACTACGTCGACCGTAATGAGGCGCTGGTTCTCGACGGGGTGGAGTACGAGGCCCGCCCCGGGGAGGTCGTCGCACTCGTGGGTCCCTCAGGTGCAGGCAAGAGTACACTCGTCACCCTGATCCCCCGCTTCTACGACCCCACCGAGGGTGCCATCCGAATCGACGGGGTCGACCTGCGGGAGTTCGAAACCGGCGACCTGAGGAGTCACATCGGCATCGTCCCCCAAGAGACCCTGCTCTTCTCGGGAACCATCGCCGAGAATATCCGCTACGGCCGGCCCGGCGCCACCGCCGACGAGGTGAGGGCGGCGGCCGACTCGGCCAACGCTCACGACTTCATCAGCGAGTTCCCCGCTGGCTACCAGACCGTAGTCGGTGAGCGAGGGATCAAGCTCTCTGGGGGTCAGCGTCAGCGCGTCGCCATCGCCCGGGCCCTCCTCAAGGATCCACGCATCCTCATCCTCGATGAGGCCACAAGCTCCCTCGACAGTGAGTCGGAGGCCCTGGTACAAGCCGCCCTGGAGCGGTTGATGCGCGGCCGCACCACCTTCGTGATCGCTCACCGCCTCTCCACGGTTCTGGGGGCAGATCGGATCGTAGTCCTCGACCGGGGTCGTATCGTCCAAGTCGGAAGCCACGCCCAACTCGTCGAGGCGTCCGGAGTCTATCAGGGGCTTTACGAGCAACAGTTCAGAGCCTCCGAGGTGCCCTCCTCCTGAAGCGTACGGGGCTGGCCACCACCCCACTTCGGTCACCCGATACCCCCTCTCGGTTCGGTTACAATTCGAAGGTATGCCCCTCACCGTTCACTCCCCCTTCAGCCCCAAGGGTGACCAGCCGCAGGCGATCGCCAGCTTGGTCGCGGGATGCCACGACGGCCTGCGCTACCAGACCCTTCTGGGGGCGACCGGGACGGGCAAGACCTATACCATGGCCAAGGTGATCGAAGCGGTTCAGCGCCCCGCACTGGTTCTGGCCCCCAACAAGATCCTGACCGCCCAGCTGGCGGTCGAGTTTCGCGAGTTCTTCCCCGACGCCGCGGTCGAGTTCTTCATCAGCTACTACGACTATTACCAGCCGGAGGCGTACGTGCCGGCCCGGGATCTGTTCATCGAGAAAGATGCCAGCATCAACATGGAGCTCGAGCGGCTCAGACATTCCACGACCCGGAGCCTGCTGACGCGGCGGGATGTGATCGTGGTGGCCTCGGTCTCCGCCATCTACGGACTGGGGTCGCCCGAAACCTACCGCAATCTCAACCTGATCCTGGCCGTGGGCACGGAGTTGCCCCGGGATGAGCTACTCGGCAGGCTGGTGACCCAGCAGTACGAGCGCAACGACATCGAGCTGGCACCGGGGCGGTTTCGAGCCAAGGGGGATGTGGTCGAGATCTGGGCCGCCTATGAGCAGAACCCGCTCCGGGTCGAACTGTGGGGGGACGAGATCGATCGCCTCACCCTGGTCGACCCGGTGACAGGTCAGGGGCTCAGCGAACTGGAGAGCACGACCATCTTCCCGGCTAGGCACTACGTGACCCCCTTCGAAAAGCTCAAGCCCGTCATCGAGCAGATCGAGCGGGACCTCGAGCGCCGTCTCGACTACTTCGAGAGGGCGGGCAAGCTGCTCGAGAGGCAGCGGCTTAAGGAGCGCGCCCGCTACGACATCGAGATGCTGGGGACGCTCGGTTACTGCAGCGGGATCGAGAACTACTCCCGTTACCTCGACGGTCGCGAAGTCGGCGAACCGCCCCATACCCTGCTCGACTACTTCCCCGACGACCTCCTGGTCTTCGCCGACGAGTCGCACGTGATGGTGCCCCAGATCCGGGGCATGTATAACGGCGACCGTTCGCGCAAGCAGACCCTGGTCGACTACGGGTTCCGGCTGCCCGCAGCCCTCGACAACCGACCCCTCAAGCAGGAGGAGTTCTTCGAGCGGGTAGGACAGCTGGTATTCGTATCCGCCACCCCCGCCGAGGAGGAGTTGCGGCTTAGCGATCAGGTCGTCGAGCAGGTGATTCGTCCGACGGGCCTGGTGGACCCGGAGATCCGGGTCAAGCCGAGCCGCGGGCAGATCGACGACCTGCTGTTCGCCATCCGGGAACGGGCCGAGCGCAGCGAGCGCGTCCTGGTCACCACCCTGACCAAGAGGATGGCGGAGGATCTTACCGAGCACTTCGCCGGGCAGGGGATCCGGGTGCGCTACCTGCACTCGGAGATCGACGCCTTCGAGCGCCAGGTGATCATCCGCGACCTGAGACTCGGCCACTTCGATGTGCTCGTCGGCATCAATCTGCTCCGCGAAGGGCTGGACCTGCCGGAGGTATCGCTGGTGGCGATCCTGGATGCCGACAAGACCGGCTTCCTGCGGAGTGAACGGAGCCTGATCCAGACGATCGGGCGGGCGGCCAGGAATGTGCGGGGCGAGGTATTCCTGTACGCCGACGAACTGAGCGAGGCCATGAACGCCGCCACCGAAGAGACCCGGCGGCGCCGCCAGAAGCAGCTCGCCTACAACGATGAGCACGGCATCACGCCGGAGTCGATCCGCAAGGGGATCCGCGAAGTCATTCGGGGCGGGGAGGGGGAGCCCGCAGCCGAAGAGCAACTGGCCCCCTGGGAGCGGGAGCTCGCCCTCGACGACATCCGTCAGGAGTTGGCCGAACTCGCCAACGAGATGTGGTCCGCCTCGGGAGCCCTCGACTTCGAGCGGGCCGCGGCCATCCGCGACCGCATCCGCGAGTTGGAGGCCAAGCTCGCCGGTCACGATCTCCCCCTCCCCACCCTGCTCGATCGGGCGGGAAGGTTCGAGGGCCTCAAGGTCTAGTCGAGGCAGCGTCTACCCGAGGACGGAGGCCGAGAACCCATCCCGCGTCAGATGACCATAGGCTCCCTGGTGGTGGGGGCGGTACTCGTCATCGCCCCGGCCGCAGGGCTGGCCCAACCCTACGCTGCGGCCGGCGGTTTCGACCGCCCCTTCCTGCTGGGGCGGACCCAGACGCTGCCGGGCATCGCTGCCGCCGAAGATCGCGGCGGGGTCTTCGCCTTCTGGGACGACGGCGAGGGGATCGTACAGGCCTCGCTCTCTAGGCCCGCCGAACTCCCGGTCCGCCTCCTCGAGGGGCGCGGCTTCCGGACCGTCCACGCCACCTCGGCGGGAGGAGACCTGGCCCTCGCCTGGGTGAGACGAGAGCCGGGCAGCGGACGCACCACCCACCGCCTCCGCTGGCGCGGGCGGGAGGTGGAACTCCTGGAAGCCGGACAGGCCTATCAGCTCGAGCTGGCCGGCAGCCCGGAGGGCCCGCTGACACTCTACGCCCGCGGCATCAGGGGCCGAAGCGTCCTGATCCTGAAACCGTGGGGGGCCCCTGAACGCGTCCTGCACAGCTCGAGCGAGACGGTCTCCCGCTACAGCCTGGCCGTCGACTCAAGCGGAGCGGTGCACATCAGTTGGCTCGAGGGGTTCAACGACCCCCGGGCCGTAGGGGTCGCCTCCTCGAAGTGGACCGCCTACTACCTGAGGGTGGCGGCCGACGGGAGGCCGGGAGCGGTCGTGATCCTCGGCGAGGCGACGAACCCGGGGCCGACCTTCCGGTCTCGCGTCGGCTTAGCCGGCGCCACCCCGGTGGTGCAGTGGCCGACCCCGGGGGGGCGACTCGTGGTGGCGGTACCCGGACAGGAGCCGACCGCGCTCGGACCGGGCACCGCGCTCGGCATCGCCGACGGCCAGGTCTACTGGACCGAGGGGAGGTCGATCCGCAGGCTCCCCCTCGACCGGGTCGGATCGGAGCCGACGAACGTCGCATGGTCACCCAATACGCCCGAGCTGGCGATCCTGGTAGCGAGCGGAGGGGATCACTTCCTCGCCTGGTACGGTCCCGCCGCCGGAGGTGGTTACGCCTTGCGCGCCGCCCACGACCTCTCCCCCATCAGGCTCGGTCTGCGCGACCGGATCGCGGCCCGGATGGGTTGGCATCCGTGGGCATTCTGGCCGGCCCTGGGTGGCCAGCTCCTCGCAAGCCTGCTCGCCGGACTGCTGGTGGCCCTGGCGCTCACCCCCCTGTTCTGGCTGCTGTCGCTGCTGGTGAGTCGCCGGGGCAGGATAGGCAGCGGCACGGCTCCGGGGATCCTGATAAGCGGCGGCTGCCTGATCGCGCTGGCCTCCCTCCTCCCCCTCGGGAACGCCCTCGGCCCGGACAGCGGCCGAGCGCTTACCGGGGCACCGCTCGAGATCGCCGCAGCCCTCACCGCCGGCGCACTCCTCACCTGGCTCCTAAGGCGCCGGGCAGATAGCGAAATCCAGATCGGCATCCTGGTGAGCGCCTGCCTCAACACGGCGACCTCGCTGACCGTTCTGGTTTTCATCCACTTCCAGACCTGGTCCGAGGTCTGGGGCCGGATCGGCTGAGGGCCCGAACCAGAGAGCGGCCGCGGGCATGGTACCCTTACCGCTGGAGGAGTCGGTGGCTTTTGAGGTCGGCGATCAGGTAGTCTATCCCCCCCAGGGGGCGGGCGTCATCGCGGAGAAGACGACCCGCGAGGTGTTCGGGTCGCAAGCAGAGTATCTGAAGATCGTCCTTATCCGGGGCAACATGGAGATCCTGGTCCCCCTCAAGCGGGATGAGGAGGTGGGCCTCCGGCATACCATAGGCAGCGAAGAGATCGGCCAGCTGACCGAGACCATGGCCAGGGGCGACCTCAACCTCCCCAGTCAGTGGCCCTCCCGCCACCGCGCCGAACAGGGGATCCTGGCGAAGGGGAACGCCTACGACCTGGCCAGGCTTATCGGCGTACTGGTCCGGCGCAGCCTCGAAAAGAGTCTCGCCGCCTCCGAGCGCGAGGTGCTCGAAGATGCCAAGGGCATGCTCTCGAGCGAACTGGCGGTGGTTCAGGGCCTCGACCTCGAAGGGGCCGCCGAGATGTTGGAGTCCCTCATAGCCGCAAAGATCGGCTGAACCGGCACCCCACGGTGCGCCCACTCTACGCACCCTCGCAGGTCGCAGAGCTGCTCAGGCGCTACCGGCTGTCGCCCGACCGGGCCTTCGGGCAGAACTTCCTGATCGACCGGGCGGTGCTCGCCGCCACCGTCGAGGCCGCCGGCATCGGTGCGAGCGACAGCGTCCTCGAGGTGGGGCCGGGCCTCGGCGTCCTGACCCGGGAATTGGCCGCGGGGGCGGGGGCGGTGACGGCTATCGAGGCGGACCCGCGGCTCCTGCCGGCGCTGACCGAGACCCTCGAGGGGGTCGCGAATGTCGAACTGATCTGCGGCGACGCCCTCACCTTCGAGATGAAGAGGCTGCCGGCCGGCAGCCTCTTCATCTCGAATCCCCCCTACAACCTAGCCACCCCCATCCTCCGGCGGGTCCTCGAGTCCGGTCGCTTCCGACGGGCGGTAGTCCTCCTCCAGCGGGAGGTCGCCGACCGTCTGGTGGCGCGGCCCGGCAGCAGGAGCTACGGCGTCCTTAGCCTCGTGCGCGAGCACTACGGCGATGCGGAGCGGATCAGAGATGTGCCCCCCAGCTGCTTCCTACCCCCCCCCGGGGTGACCAGCAGTCTGGTGCGACTCGACCTCCGTCCGGGGGTCAGAGTCGATCCCGCCCTCTTCGAACTCATCCGTGACGCCTTCCGCCACCGCCGCAAGACGCTAACAGGCAACCTCGTCCGCGCCGGACACCCGAAGGCCGTGGTGAGATCGGTCCTCGAAGCCGCCAGCATCGATGAGCGGGCGAGGGCCGAAGAGCTAGCACTCGCCGACTTCCGCAACCTCGCCGAGCAGTTGCACACCTGCTCCGACCGACCGCCGCGAAATCGGTTATACTGAACCAAACAAATTCATTCCGACCTAACCTTCGCATCCGGAGAGGGAAGATGTGTAAGTTCTTCGTTGTCGGTGATGTAACCGTCGACCAAATGTACTTTGTAGAGGAGTTGCCCGAGCCAGGAGGGGAGCGCACAGCACTCAGGACAGTGATGGAGCCGGGGGGGGCCGGCGGCACCGTCGCCACGGTACTGGCGAGGTTCCCCGGTTCGGTCACCATCGCCACCCGGGTCGGGACCGGCCCCTTCGCGGAACTGGCCCTGCGAAATGTGCGCGAGGCCGGCGTCGAAACCGACCTCGTCCAGGTCGACGAGCACCTGCAGACCAGCAGTGTCACCCTCCTGATCACGCCAGACACCCAGCGAACCATGATCAGTGCTGCCGGGGCGAGCCGGAACCTGGACTCCGCGGAGCTGCACTTCGAAGATGTCGCCGCCTGCAACGCGCTCGTCATCAGCGCCTACTCCCTGGTCGGCGGGCGCCAGCGGGAGTACGCCGTCCGGGCCCTGGAGCATGCGAGGAGGGCCGGGCTCACCACCTTCATCGACATGGGGAGCGGGGCGATGAACGCGCTCCAAGACCGGGTCCTCTCGCTGATCCGCGAGATCGACTACGTCCTTATGAACGTGAAGGAGCTCTACGCGCTGACCGGTGAGCACACCATCTCCGACGCCGTCTCCGGGCTCAAATCCCAGGGGATTGAGCACCTGGTGGTCAAGGTGGGGGCGATGGGTTCGATCGTGATCACCCCTGAACTGACCGAACTCGTGGAGGCCTTGGATATCGACGATGTGGTCGACTCCACCGGGGCGGGGGACTACTACACAGCGGCCTTCGCCTACGGCATCATGAACGGCTACGACCTCCTCCACGCCGCCCGCTTCGGCAACGTCGCCGGAGGTCTCAACACGACGGTGATCGGGGCCCAAGGCTACCGGATCGACGCCCAGACCCTCAGGCAGCGCGCCGCCGAGATCGACTGGGTAGGGTGCGAGCCGGCTCGCTAAGCAGGGCCCCGCCGAGGGGGGGCTAGAGCTGGGGGCGGGGGAGCCGGCTGGATAAGCAGGTCCCAGCTGAGGAGGGGCTAGACTGGGAGCGTGAGATCCTCCCTGATCACCCTGGTCCTCCTCGCCGCCGCTACCGCGCTCGGCCAAGCCGACTACTCGGCCCGCTTCGAGACGGCTTGGCGGCTGGTGGCTGAGCGCTACTGGAATCTCGAGCGGCTCGATGTCGACTGGCAGGGGGTTCGCGAGCGCTACCGACCTCTGGCCCTCGCCGCCGTCGACGACGACACCTTCTACTCCTTCCTCGAGGAGATGTACACCGAACTGGGTGATGACCACACGGTCTTCGTCCCCCCGGCCCGGGTCGAGGAGTTTCGGGACAGCCTTGGCGACCTCCCCTGCCTCGGCATCTTCTCGCAGGCGGGTTCGCGGCTCGGAAGCATCCGTTACCGGATGCTCCGGGGCGGTACCGGCTATATCGAGCTGCCCGACCTGGTCTCCCCGGGGGTCGCGGACAATGTGCGCCGGGCGGTGCGGGAGCTCGTCCGACGGAGAGCCTCAGGCCTGATCCTCGACCTCCGCGGCAACCCCGGCGGGCGGCTGCTCACCATGATGCAGGTGGCCGGCATCTTCACCCGCGGCTTCCTCTGGCGCACCCTGACCAACTGGACCCTGCCCATCCCCTATCCCGCCATCGGGGCGGTCGAGACCGAACTGCCCCTCGTGGTGCTGATCGACGGGGGGGTCAACAGTGCCGCCGAGGGTCTGGCCGGCGCCCTGCAGCAGCGGGGACGCGCCACCGTGATCGGCGAGCGGAGTGCCGGCAACGTCGAGGCGGTGCTCCCCTTCTGCCTGCGGGACGGCTCGCAGGCCTGGATCGCGACCGGGGTTCTCGCCCCGATCAGAGGCCCCACCTGGGAGGGGCGTGGGGTAGTGCCCGACATCACCGCCCCCCCCAGCGAAGCGGTCTCGGCCGCCCTGCGCTTCTTCGAGGGCCGCTGATGGCGGGCCCCGCCGAGCAGATCTCCACTCGGCTCTGGCGGCTCGAGCTCCCAAGCAGAACCTTGGCACCCAGCCGCACCACCAACTGTTACCTCGTCGCCGATAGCGGGGTGGGTCTGCTCGTCGATCCCGGCTTCTCGGACCGCTCCTCGCTCGGTGCCGTCGAGAGCCTCCTAGAGGCGGCCGGGGTCCGCCTGCTTAAGGGGGTGCTGCTCACCCACGGCCACGCCGATCACGCCGCCGGCCTCCCTGCCCTCCTTGAGAGCCGCAGCGACTCGGCCGTCTACGCCCACCCCGCCGAGTGGCACCGGCTCGGGTCGGAACTCTCCCCACGGGCCCTCCAGGAGGGCCGGACCCTCACGGTGGGAAACGCCACCGCACGAGCCCTCCACACCCCGGGGCACAGCCCGGGTCACCTCAGCTTCGAGCTCCCCAGCGAGGGGGCGGTACTCGCCGGCGACCTGGTCGCGGGCGTGGGGTCGACCTGGGTAGGGCTCCCCGAGGGAGATATCGGCGCCTACCTGGCGAGCCTCGATCGCCTGCTCGAGCTTAAGCCGGCGATCCTGGGGCCGGGGCACGGCCCCATCCCGCGCAACCCCGCCACGAGGTTGCGCTGGGCAAAGGCGCACCGCCTCCGGCGGGAGGCGCAGATCCTGGCGATCCTTAAGGGTGGGCCCCAGACCCTGACCGGACTGCGGGGCGCCCTCTACCCCGGGGTGAGCGAGGAGTTGCGCAGCACCGTCGACAGCACCCTCCTCGCCCACCTCGCGAAGCTCATAACCGAGTTCAGGGCCATTCACCTCGGTGCGGATCAGGAGGGGCCCTACAGCGCAGACCCCTAGCCCAAGGCCTCCACTAGGGCGTCGATACTCGGCACGAGCGGCTCGACCTGGGTGGGGGCGTCGCGGAGCCGTTCCAGCGCCGCGCTCCGCGGAGGGGGGCGACCGAGCGCCCGCTCCATGATGTCGGGAAACTTGGCCGGGTGTGCGGTCGCCAGCACCAGGGTGGGTGCAGCGTCGCAACTCCGGCCCCGATACCGTTCGCCCGCCTCGAGGCCGACCGCGGTGTGCGGGCAGGCCAGGTAGCCCTCCTCCTCGGCGGTGACCCGGATCCGCTCCAGGGTGGCGGCATCGTCGACAGATTCGCCCGAGATCCGCTCGGCCAACCCGGCAGCCAGCAGTGCGTGCAGCCTCTCGAAGTTGCTGGGAGCACCGACATCCATGGCGTTCGATGGCGTGGTCACCGTCGACTTGAAGTCGAAGGCTGGTCGCACACCCCGCAGGAACTCGGGGAAGAAGTCGTTACGGTTGTGAGCCGCCACGAAGCGTCGTACCGGGAGCCCCATCTGCAGCGCCAGAATGCCCCCGGTGAGGTTCCCGAGATTGCCGCTGGGAACGCTCACCACCAGCTCGCCCCACTCTCCCCCCCGCAGCCGCGCCACCTGGAGGGCGGCCCAGAGGTAGTAGAGCGCCTGGGGCAGAAGTCGCCCGATGTTGATGGAGTTGGCGCTGGTGAGCCGCCGTTCGCTGAGCCGCGGCTCGGCGAACGCTCGCTTGACCAGCCGCTGGCAGTCGTCGAAGGTTCCGCTCACCGCGAAGGTCCGCACCCCGGGCCTCGCGGTGATCAACTGTCGCTCCTGCAGTTCGCTAACCATACCCTTCGGGTAGAGCAGGACGACCTCGAACTGAGGCAGCCCGGCGAAGGCGGCGGCCACGGCGCTGCCGGTGTCGCCCGAGGTCGCCACCAGCACGGTGACTCGCTGGTCCCACTCGAGCACCCTGCTCATGAGCCGGGCCATAGTACGGGCCCCCAGATCCTTGAAGGCCAGCGTGGGCCCGTGAAACAGCTCGAGGAGGTAGCGGTCTCGGGAGAGCGGGACCACCGGCAGCGGGAAGTCGAGGGCCTCCTCGAAGAGTCCGGGGGGGGCGCCTCCCGGACCGAGGTAGGGGCCTAAGACCCTGACGGCGAGCTCACCGGGGGTCTCCACCCCCTCCCAATCGGTGGGCAGGGGGAGGATCCGCTCCGGCAGGTACAGTCCCCCGTCGGGTGCGAGCCCTGCGAGCAGCGCTTCGCCGAAGGGGACGGTGGGGGATCGGCGTCGGGTGCTCCGGTAGCCTGGAGCGCTCACCCCCTCCTCAGCTCGCCGAGGTCCTCGGGACGATGATCGGCCGGTACCGGCGCGGAGATGAGGAGCGGGGAGGGTCCGGGCAGGCCTCGAGCCGCAGCGATGACATCGGCCAGCAAGGCGCTCGCGGTAGGTCCTCCACCCGCCCCACGTCCAGAGATCATCACCTCCCCGACGGGGTCGCCGCGGAATAGCAGCCCGTTCCGGCCGCCCGAAGCGGAGATGAGCGGGTGATCTGCGGGGAGGTAGACAGGGCGGACCGCCAACTGCCAGCGGCCGTCCTGGGGAAACACGCTGCCTACGAGCCGGACCCGCCCGCCATCCTCCATCGCCTCGCGGACAATGGCGGGGGTGAGGTGGGCGATGCCCTGGGTAGCGGCGCTTACCTCGTCCCAAGCCACCTCCGGGGTGAAGGCGAGCCGGGCGAGCAGGGTGAGCTTGTGGGCGGCGTCGTACCCCTCCACATCGAGTGACGGATCGGCCTCCGTGAAACCGAGCCGCTGCGCCTCGGCCAACGCTTCAGCGTAGTCGATCCCGAACTCCAACTGGCCCAGGATGTAGTTGCAGGTCCCATTAAGGATGGCGTGCAATTCCAGCGGCTGCGACCCCCGGAGGGCACGGCTCAGCGAGCCGACGATGGGCGTCCCCGCCATGACCGCGGCCTCGAAGTGCACCCTACCCCCCCGGACGTAGGGCTCGAACGCGTCCCACCGCTCGGCTAGGGCGGCCTTGTTGGCGGTGACGACCGGTAGCCCCCGCCCGAGAGCCCGCAGCATCAACTCCACCGCCAGGCCGGTGCCCCCCATCACCTCCACCAGCAGATCGCAGCTGTCGAGCACCTCTCCCGGATCGGTGGTGAGAAGCTCCTGCGGTCGCGCGACCGTCCGGGGCCGCGCGAGATCCCGCACCAGGGCTCGGGTCGGGCGCAGACCGAGTCCCGGGCGGGACCCGATCAGCCCCAAGAGGGTTGCGCCGACGGTACCCGCACCCAGGAGACCGACCCGGATGAGGGGGGAGTCAGGCGATGTCATGCCCGCGAGGATACCACGGCCCGCCCCCCTGCTATACTCCGCCTTCGGGCCGGTCCGCATCGGCCCGAGGTGGTGCTGCCATGCTGGGAATCGGAATCGTAGGCCTGCCCAACGTGGGCAAGAGCACGCTGTTCAACGCCCTCACTCGTGCCCGGGTCGAAGCGGCCAACTACCCCTTCGCTACGATCGAGAAGAATATCGGGGTGGTGCCGGTGCCGGACCCACGCCTAGCGGCCCTCCGCCCCCTCTTCGGCAAGGGGGACAGGCTCCCCGCGCTGGTGCCGACCACGGTCGAGTTGGTCGACATTGCCGGCCTGGTACGCGGCGCCAGCAAGGGCGAGGGGTTGGGTAATCAGTTCCTGGCCCACATCCGCGAGGCCGCGGCCGTGGCGCATGTGGTCCGCTGTTTCGAGGATCCGAACGTCGTTCATGTCGACGGCAGAATCGACCCGGCTGGCGATATCGAGATCGTCGGGAGCGAACTGGCCTTGGCCGACATCGCCAACCTGGAGAGGCGCCTTGAGAAGCTGCGGCGCAGCGCGAAGGGGAGCAAGGGAGAGGCAGCCCTGGTCGAGGCGGTGGCGGCGATGATCGACAGCCTCTCGGCCGGGGTACCGGCCCGAGCGAGCGACATCGACCTGCCCGCCGACTTCGACCTGCTCACGGCCAAGCCCGTGATCTACGTCTGCAACGTCGCCGAGGACGGGATATCCGGCAGCAACCCGCACGTGCGAGCGGTGCAGGAGATCGCTGCAGAGGAGGGGGGGGAGGTCGTCATCGTCTCCGCCCGGATCGAGCAGGAGCTCAGCGACCTGGCGCCGGAGGAGGCTGCGGAGTTTCTCGTCGATCTCGGACTGGAGGAGCCGGGTCTCAATCGACTGATCCGAATCGGCCACCAGACGCTAGGCCTCATCACCTTCTTCACCGGCAACGCGAGGGAGGTCCATGCCTGGACCACCCGCCAAGGTAATCGGGCTCCGCAGGCCGCTGCCGAGGTCCACACCGACTTCGAGCGCGGCTTCATCCGGGCCGAAGTGATCGCCTGGGATAGGCTGGTCGAGGTGGGCGGCCTAGCGGCCGCCCGCGCTCGAGGCTGGCTGCGCACCGAGGGCAAGGAATACCTGGTCCAGGACGGAGATGTGCTGCATATCCTGTTCAATGTCTGACCTGCAGGTAGCGGTCGTCGGGTAGCAGTTCTCGATAGCACTTAGCCCCATCGCAATCCGATCTGCCTCGATAGCTCGCAGCAGGCGAAACCCGAGCGCCACCTAGCAGGAGAAAGACCTTGCATTCTCGGGCAGCAGCCACGGCGGCGGGTCGAGCGAGCCGCGACCTTCGCCTGGACAGGCTTAGCCCCCGGTCGCCGACGCCTCACACCTAGCCGCCTTACGCTCGGTTTGGAGATCGACGACCCGTCGCCTCAACCCGAGGTGGCGCTGTCAAAGCGGGCAAACGCATCGGTGTCGACCTCGTCCCAATTCACTACCAAGCCGAGCCCAGCACCTTCCGCCGCAGCGACACAGCCCCGGGCAGTGAGCGAGAGTGGGTTCCGGGCAGCGTAGTTGTAGGGTGCCTGGGGTGCTGGATGCTCAAACCAGGTGCAGCCGGCCATCCCCAGCATCACGTGCAAATTGACGTGCTGGGACGGCTGGAATCCGAACGACTGGATCTCCAACGGCACCGCCATGGCGCGGGCCAAACCCATGGCCTTGACCAGGGTGGTCACCCCGCCAGCATTGCAGGCATCGCAGCGCAGGCGCGACCAGGCGCCGCGGCCCAGGCCTTCGGCCCAGTTCTCCAGCCCGACCAGCGTGTTGCTGGCCGCCAGAATGTCGATGTCCACCGCCTCGTTGAGCTCCCCGTAGGCACCAAGGTCGGTGTCGGGCAACGGTGCCTCCATCCAGTCGAAAGGGAGCCTGCTCAACGCCTCGCCGAGCCGAACGGCATCATCGAAGCTGTAGAGTTGCTCTAAGTCGACCATGAAGCGCAGCCCCGTCGCACCGTGGGCCCCGGTAACCGCCCGCACCAATTCCGGGTCGAAATCGGGATCGGTATTCATGTGCAACTTGATAGCCACCCCATGGCCGCGAAGCGCCTGACATCGTCTAAGTAGGCCTCGATCGTCAGATGGGCGGGCGTGCTGGCATAGGCCGGAATGCAGGCGCGATAGCCGCCTAGGAGCTGCCATAGCGGCAGCCCCGCAGACCGGGCGTAGGCATCCCACATGGCACCGTCGATTATCGAGATCGCCGGCCAAGGTCCCTCGCCTGCACTCTCTAGGAGTACCTCCGTCAACGCGGCGCGGTGCGCCACGCTCTCACCAAGGACATCGCCGGCCAGCCGGCCAATCTCGCGAACGACACTACCACCGTCGGAGACTAGCCAGCCACTGAAGGACGAGGCCGTCCCCTCGCTGCCGTCTTGCAGCGTCAGGCGCACGACCTCGACATTCATCTGCACGAAACCGTCGTCGCGACCGGTGTAGCGCACCGGCGGTGCCTGGGCAGGTGCGACCGCATAGGCGCGGATCCGGGCGATATTCAGACCATCAGACATGGGACCGCTGCGCTCCCAATACTGTAAGGGTACGGCACGAGCGGTCGGCAGGAAGCGGATCTGGAGGCCGGAACTGCCGTCGCCTGAGGTCTCGATGAACGAAGAGAGGGGCGGGGTGGGGTGCCGAAGGGGGTGGCGGCCGTAGCTGTCATGACGAACGGAGTGCAGGTTCGGGTACTCGTCGGCTCTACCAGCGGCCGGGGCGCGCCGATCAGCACCACCACCCGATCCCCACCGACTTCCACCGGTTAGCGCAACTCGGCTTGCTCACCATGCAGGCGGTTCAAGCTGGAAGCGGCCCCCTCAGTCCGGGCCTCGAAACCCCTGAGTCCGGGGTCTTGCGCGCTGCTGTCTCCCGAGCTCCCCAAGGCACCCGCAGGAAGCCTGGGGGCGAGCCCCGTCACGACTGTGAAGTCGGAATACCGCAGGGAAAGACTCGAGCGCCCTACGCTGCAAGCTTGACAAAGCTTTGGCTCATGATGTATTGGATGTACTGGCTCCAGACCACGACGAGACTCGACGGGCTGGAGACCACAAACCAGGAGCATAGAGGCTCACAACCATGTCTTTCATGTCTTTAGTCAGGGGGTTAACGGGGCAGCCGCAGTTCACAGAGGGCCTCTCACCACCGAGGCTCCGCCCAACCCTTGCGTTGGCCTTGTCCGATATCCACAGGAGGGGGACCGACTTTGATCACAGTTAGAGACCTTAGCAAGAGCTACCGGACCGTTCAGGCGCTGAAAGGTGTCAGCTTTGATATCGGCGCCAACGAGATCGTCGGTCTTCTGGGACCCAATGGGGCCGGGAAGACGACTGTCATCAAAACCCTCACCGGCTATCTGCAACCCGGCGGCGGCAGGGTGACCGTCGACGGTTTGGACGTCCTTAGTCACCGCAAGGAGATTCAGACCCGGATCGGCTACCTCCCGGAGAACACCCCGCTCTACCCCGAACTCTCCGTGCAGGACTACCTGAAGATGATGGCCGACCTCCGGCAGGTCCCGCCGGATCGGCGGGACGCCGCCATCTCCGAGGCGGTCTACGCCACCGGGTTGACCGATCAGTTGACCCGACCGATCGGCCAGCTAAGCAAGGGCTACCGCCAGCGGGTCGGGCTGGCTCAGGCGATCCTGGCGAAACCGAAGCTGCTCATCTTGGACGAGCCGACCATCGGTCTAGATCCTACTCAGGTCGTGGCCATGCGCGATCTCATCCGGCGGCTGGCAGACCATACCACCATCCTCTTCTCAACCCATATCCTGTCCGAGGTGGAGGCGCTTTGTGATCGGGTCATCATCCTAATAAGCGGCGAGATCCGAGCCGACGCGAGGCTCTCCGACTTAGCGACCACCCACAACGCCATCCTGGTACTGCAGAGCGAAATACCGGATCTGGAACGAGAGATCCGCAACCTCCCCCACATCCGGGAGGTAGAGGCCATCGATCAGGGGGGGAGCTACCCGACCTTCCGCATCCTGGGGGAGAACGGCGACGATATCTGTCCCGCTATCTTCGAACTGGCGCAGCAACGTAGCTGGCCCCTGCGCGAACTGAAGCGGGATACCCAGACGCTCGAAACCATCTTCAATCGGCTCGCAACCACGGCCTGACTCGGCGAGGTATGAGGATATGAAGCAGATCCTGGTAATCACCCAGAAGGAACTTCGCGGCTACTTCGGATCGCCGATGGCGCTGATCTTTGTCGGTGTCTTCCTGGCTGTGACCATGTTCACCTTCTTCTGGATCGACACCTTCTTCGCCCGCGGCCTCGCCGATGTGAGACCGCTATTCCGCTGGCTGCCGCTACTGCTGATCTTCCTGGTGGCCTCGCTGACCATGCGGCAGTGGAGCGAAGAGGAGCACTCCGGTACCCTCGAGATCCTGCTCACCCTCCCGCTCAGGACCTGGCAGCCTGTGCTCGGGAAGTTCCTGGCTGTCCTAGCACTGGTCGGCGTAGCGCTGCTGCTCACCCTCAACCTGCCCATCACCGCCGCGGTCCTCGGCAACTTAGACTGGGGCCCGGTAGCCGGCGGCTATCTGGCCGCCCTCCTGCTGGCCGCAGCCTACACCGCCACCGGGCTATTCATCTCGTCGCGCACCGACAACCAGATCGTGGCACTGATCCTGACGGTCGCCGTGGCCGGCCTACTCTACTTCCTGGGCACTCGGGGCCTCACCGAGTTCACCGGCACCACCCTCGGTGAGATCCTGCGCGGGCTAGCTACCGGCAGCCACTTCGAGAGCATCGAACGTGGCGTCATCGACCTGCGCGACCTAGTCTATTACCTCACCCTGACCCTGCTGTTTCTTACCCTCAACGTCCTCTCACTCGACAGCAAGCGCTGGAGCGCCGGAGCTCACACGGCCTCCTATCGCCGCAACGCTATCCTCGGCACCACCCTCGTCGCCGCCAACCTGGTGCTCCTGAACATCTGGCTGCAACCCCTTAGGCCGGTCCGGGTCGATCTGACCCAGGGACGGGAGTTCAGCCTCTCACAGGCCACCAGAGATCTTATCGGCAACCTCGAGGAGCCGCTACTTATCCGGGGCTACCTTAGCGAGCGCACCCACCCCCTCTTAGCCCCCCTTATTCCGCGGGTCCAGGACACCCTGCGGGAGTACGAGATCGCCTCGGGCGGAATGATCGAGGTCGACTTCGTCGATCCTACGCGCGACCCCGAACTGGAGCGCGAAGCGACCGAGAGCTACGGGATTCGCCCCTCCCCGTTCCGGGTAGCGGACCGCTACGAGGACGCTGTGGTCAGCGCCTACTTCGACATCCTGCTCCGTTACGGCGATCAGAGCACGGTCCTCGGCTTCCAGGAACTGATCGAGGTCGAGTCGTTCCGCAGCGGGGAGTTGGACGTGCGCCTGCGCAACCTCGAGTACGACCTGACGAGGAGCCTAAGGAAGATCGTATTCGGCTTCCAGAGTGTCGGAGCTGTCCTCGAGGCGCTGCCCCAACCGGCCGGGCTCACCCTGATCGTCACACCCGAAACCCTCCCGGCCGACCTGGCGGAGGTGCAGAGCACCATCGAGAGTGTGGCCGAGCAGCTCCAGACAGAGGCGGACGGCAAGTTCCTCTTCGAGACCCTCGATCCGGATGGCGAGGGGGCTCGCCTCGACCGCCAAGCCCTGTTCGAGCAGTACAACCTCAGGCCGATTGCGGCGTCGCTCTTCTCTCCGGAGACCTACTACCTGCACATGCTCCTCGAGGTCGGGGAGCGGACCCAGCTACTCTTCCCCTCAGGCGAACCGGCCGAAGCCGAGATCCGCACCGCCATCGAGGCCGGGTTGAAACGCGCCTCCCCCGGTTTCCTCAAGGTGGTGGGACTGTGGCAACCCCCCCAGACGCCGACCACCGACGCCTTCGGCCAGACCACCGCCCCCTCGTACCGCTTCCTCACGCTCACCGATCGACTGCGGCAGGAGTATGAGGTCCGCGACCTCGATCTAAGTGGCGGCAGGGTCGCCGACGATATCGACATCCTGGTGCTCCTCGCTCCCCAGGGTCTGGGCGATGTGGAGCTCTACGCCGTCGACCAGTACCTCATGCGGGGCGGCTCCGTAGTGGTCGCCGGGGGAAGCCATCAGTTGGACGTGGCGTTCGGCAGTGTCGGTCTCAGCCCCCTCGAAGGGGGAGTGCAGCAACTCCTTAGCCACTACGGGGTCACTGTCGAAGAGGGGATGGTGCTGGATCCTCAGAATGAAGCCTTCCCCGTACCGGTGGTCCGGAACGTGGGCGGCTTCCCGGTTCGCGAGATTCAGGCCCTCGACTACCCCTATTTCGTCGATGTCCGCCGGGACGGTATGGCCAGCGACAGCCCCATTCTGGCCGGTCTCCAGGCCGTCGTGCTGAACTGGAGCTCGCCACTCACAATCGACGAGACGAAGTCACAGGGCCTGAGCGTCACCACGTTGCTGCGCTCCGGCGAGGAGTCCTGGGTCCGCAGCGACACCAACGCCCAACCCGACTTGGAGACCTATCCCGAGTACGGCTTCCCGGTAGAGGGGGAGCGGCGGCAGCAGACCCTGGCCGTCGCCATCCAGGGTAGCCTGGAGAGCTTCTTCAAAGACAAGCCGAATCCGCTGCTCGAAGCTACGGACGAAGCGGAAGGGGCGGTCGGACCTGAGGAGCTGCCCTACGGCACCCTCGAGACCTCACCAGAGACCACCCGGCTGGTGGTCTTTGGAAGCGTCGACTTCCTTAACGATTTAGTCTTCGACCTCTCGATCGTGGGCAGCGTCGACACCCGGTTGCAGCGCCTCCAACTGATGCAGAACGTGATCGGCTGGTCGGTCGAAGATACCGACCTGCTCAGCATCCGTTCACGCGGGACCCATACCCAGGTCCTGAGAGCCCTGGAACGTAGCGAGCAGACCGTATGGGAGAGCCTGAATTACGCCTTCGCCCTGATCGCCCTGCTAGTGATAGGGCTCACCGGGAACCTCTGGAGTCGTCGCGCCAAGCCTATGACCCTGACCAGTCAGGGAGAGGCCGAAGTGGAGGGGAGCCGTGGTTAGAACAGAGACGGACGTTAGCAGGGGCGGCCTGAATCCGATCAACTGGATCCTCCTGGCGTTGCTCGCCCTCCAACTGGTCGTCGTCGCCTTCGTGCTCTGGCCCAGGGAGCCCGCCTCAAGGGGAGGCGGCCCCCTGTTAGCGGGTCTGGACATCGGCGGCCTGGTCGGCTTAGCGGTCAGCGACGGCGAAGGGGGCGAGGTGAGTTTCGAGCGAGGTGAGGAGGGCTGGATCCTCCTAGAGAGCGGCTATCCTGCGAGTGAGGAGAAGATCCAGAACGTCCTGGAGGCGGTAGCTCAGCTCCGGACCGACCGCCTCATCGCCCGCACCGAACGGAGTCACGAACGGTTGCGGGTAGCCACCGACGATTTCGTCCGCAGAATCGAGCTGGAGACCGAAGCCGGCGCAACCCAGCAGCTATACTTAGGCTCCTCACCCCGTTCCAATGCCACCCACATCCGCCTAGACGGACGGGGTGAGACCTACCTGGGGAGCGATCTGGCCTCGTACCAGGTCACCCCGCGGGTCACCTCGTGGATCGACCCCATCTACCTCCGCGTCGACCGGAGTTCGCTGGCCTCCATCCGGCTGCAGAACGCCAACGCCGACCTGACCTTTAACCGGGACGAACAGGGGACCTGGACCCTCGAGGGCCTTCAGGAGGGTGAGGAACTCCTCACCGCCAACGTCAACACCCTCGCGATCCGGATCTCCTCGGTCCGCATGGTCGAGCCGCTAGGGGCGACCCGGGAGGAGTGGTTCGGGCTCGACGATCCCCTGGCCCGAGTGACCGTCATCACCCGCCAGACCGATGAAGAGAGTGGTGAGGTGACCGAGCAGGCTATCACCCTCCTCGTCGGGGCGGAAGATGAGGAGGGCAATCACGTGTTCCACAGCTCCACCTCGCCCTTCTACATCACCATCACCGATTTCACCGCCAGGGATTTCCTCAACAAGACCCGCCAGGATTACTTAAGGGAATTAGAGGAGGCCGGCGGGGCGGCGGATGGGGTCGCCTCCCCCTGAATCGTGGCGGACCTCAGGTACAGAAGGAGACCCCGACTCGGGGTCTCCTTCTGTGTCGGTGGCTTCTCATAGCTACCCAAGGCACTGCCTGGGCCCACTCTGAGGATCGCTCAATCCAGGTAGAGCTGCCGCCCCCGCTTAAGCTGATGAGGGTTCATGAGTGATGAAAGGATCTATAGGCTATAGAGGATTCTTGCCAGCCCGCTTCGCCCCTCGCGACCGCTGCTTCGGCTCCTGTGGTATCTTGCCAAACGCCCCCGTCGGTTCAGCGCGGTGGCGACCCCTGAACCAGGTCAGGCCGGAAGGAGCAGCCTTAAGGGGTGATCGTCAGGTGCCGCTGGGTCCCGGCGGGGCCTTTCAGGCCTCGGCACCGGCGCGTCCCCACACTGCCAGCGCGAATGGGGTCTCCTCAGTCCTTGAATGCGAGCAGCACGATCTGGGCACTCGAGGGGTGCTCAGGCCTTGAGCCCCGGCTTAGCACGGTAGATGCGGGTGACATCGGCGATGCGCTCAATGTTGTCCTTAATGAAATCGACCTCCCCCTGGTCCTTGACATCCACCCGGAAGTGAATCCGGGCGAAGGAGGTACCCTGAACGGCGGCGTTCACCCTCGAGGCCGACTTGTTCATGGCGGCGATCACGTTCAGGACATCTTTGAGCAAGCCGGGCCTATCCACAGCGGTGATCTCGAAGTCGACGGGAAACACCTCGCCCGACGGGGCGTCCCAGGTCACATTGACGATGCGGCCCCCGTCCTGGCTTATGAGATGCCTGGCGTTCGGACAGTCGACGCGGTGCACCGAAACCCCCCGGCCACGGGTGATGTAGCCGAGTACGTCGTCACCGCGAACGGGCAAGCAGCACTGTGCCAACTTGGCAGGGGCGTCCAGGCCGTTAACGAAGATGCCGTTTACCCCCCGCCTGACCGGTGCCGGCTCCGCAGGCCGACTCCGCTCGGAGCTGGCTAGCTCCGGCACCAGCGACTCCACCACCTGCTTGCCGAGGAGTCGGCGACTGGCTAGGGCCAGAAACAGGTCGTCGAGCAAATCAGATTTCAGGAGCGACCTAGCGACCCCCTCGAGCTTCGCCTTGGTGGTATAGCGGGAGATCGGGAGTTGGCGCCTCCGCAGCGCCCGCTCCAGGATGCGGCGCCCGGTCTCGAGCTGGTCCTGACGCTCCTGCTGCCGGAAGTACTGGCGGATCTTCTGCTTGGCGCTGCGCGTGACGACGACGCTCAACCAGTCCGGGGAGGGGCCGTACCGGGCACCACGGTTTGTAAGGATCTCCACCCGGTCACCGGTACTCAGCTGATAGTGGAGGGGGACGATCTCGCCATTCACGCGGGCACCGATACAGCGGTGCCCGACCTCGGTGTGAACATGATAGGCGAAGTCGAGCGGGGTCGAACTGTGTGGGAGATTGATGACATCTCCGGCCGGCGTGAAGACGTAGACCCGCTCCGACAGGAGATCACTCTTCACGGTCTCGAGGAAGCCCCCGGCACTCTCTTCCTCCTGATCGACAGCGAGGAGTTGTTCCATCCAAGAGAGTCTCTGCCGAATCTCGTCGGTATCCTCCAGACCCTGCTGGTAGGCCCAGTGAGCGGCAACGCCGTACTCCGCGACCCGGTGCATCCTTCGGGTCCGAATCTGCACCTCGAGCGGCTGACCGACCTGGGCGATCACCGTGGTGTGGAGCGACTGGTAGTCGTTCTGCTTCGGTACTGCGACGTAGTCCTTGAATCGTCCCGGGATCGGGGTCCAGAGGCTGTGAACTATGCCGAGGGCCCGGTAACAGACCGCCTTCTCCTGCTCATCCCCGACCTCGGTCTTGCCCTCCGGGTCGATAATCACCCGCACGGCCATGAGGTCGAAGATCTGGTCGAGGCTCCTGCTGTCCCGGTGCATCTTGCGGTAGATGCTGTAGAGATCCTTGCTCCGGCCCACGATCTCGAAGCGCAAGCCCTCATCGGCCAAGCGCTCCTTAAGCAGCGCGATCGATCCGGCCACGTAGGCCTCGCGTTCGGTGTGGCGCATCTTGACCTGTCGCTGCAGTGAGGCGGCCCGCTCCGGCTCCAGGTAGGCAAAACTGAGGTTCTCGAGCTCGCTCTTGATGTGCCAGATCCCCAGACGATGCGCCAGCGGAGCGAAGATCTCGAGCGTCTCGCGCGATATTCTTATCTGCTTCTCCGGAGGCATGGCGGCGAGCGTCCGCATGTTGTGGAGCCGATCGGCCAGTTTGACCAGGATGATCCGCACATCCCCCACCATCGCCAGCAGCATCTGCCTCAGGTTCTCCGCCTGCTCATCCTCGTAGACCCGGACCGCAAGCTTGCCGATCTTGGTCTCACCCTCGACAATGCGACGGACACTTGCCCCGAACCGCGACTCGATCTCGTCGAACGTCACCGAGGTGTCCTCGACCGTATCGTGCAAGAGCCCCGCAATGAGCGCGTCGGCGTCGAGGCGCATCTCGGCCAGCAGCGCAGCTACCGCCACAGGATGGGTGATAAAGGGCTCACTGGACCGCCGCCGCATTCCAGAGTGGGCCCGCTCCGCCATCACCAGCGCCTCAGCTATCCGCCTTCGATCGGCCGGCTCGAGATAAGCGGTTCTATCCTGCAGGCTCTTTAGCAGACCGTCCATCCAGAGGCCAACAGTGTAGCACCTGAGGCGGCTAACGGAACCGAGTGCGCCTGAGGAAGAGGTAGAAGCCCGAAGCGCCCAGCGCCAGGTTGCCGAACCAGAGGCCGAACCAGACGGGGACGACGCCGGTCTGGGCGAAGAGTTGGCCCAGCGTCAGGAGCAGGTACCAGACCAGGGTGGCCACCAGGGAAAGCCCGAAGGCCACGCCACGACTCCGGGCGTAGAGGACGCTCAGCGGGAGTGCGGCCAGCAGCAGCGTCAGATTCGCGACCGACTCTGCAAGCCTGCGGTGCAGGATGACCAGCGCCCGGTGCTGGTGATTAAAGCCGAGTTCCGAACTGCGAGCGTCTGCCCACAGACGACTGATCGACCTCGAATCGTCGAAGCCGCCACCGCTGAAGCGGGCGATGATTTCGTCGAGATCGAAGTCGGCGGTGAGCAACAGACTCTGATCCGCCGACCCCGGTCGGTTGTGCGCCGGAACCAGGTTGCCGATTCGTTCGGCGGCGTCGGTCACCGGGGCCCCTAAGGCGGCAACATCGATGATCACAACCTCATAGTCGAAGAGCCGGAGTCCGGCCTCTTCAAACACAGCATGGTCGGCAAACAGGACGGTGAGGCGCTTCCCCTCCCAGCGCTGGACCCGCACCTCCTGCAGGGTGTCCGTCCGCCTGTCCACCCCCTCGAAGTGGAGGGTAAAGTTCCCGATCGGCACCTCGTGCCGGATCAGCCTGAAGAGGCCGCCCCCGCTACCGGAGGAGAGTCGCCAGTACATCGTCCCAACCGCCCGATTAGCGCCGGGAACGACCCACTCGCTGAGGGCTAAGCCGAGGGCCGCACTGACTAGTGCGAGCAGCAGCAGGCCGACCACGAGCCGGCGAAACGAGATGCCACCGATCTGGATCGCAACCAGTTCGTTGGCGGTGGCGAGGCGACCCACCCCGAGCAGCACAGCGAACACCAGGGCCACGGGCAGCGCCTGGACCAGGGTACCGGGCAGCATGAGTGAGAACCACTGCAACAGTTCGAGGATGGGGACGCCCACGATCCAGGGCAACCTCGGCAAGACGAGGCTGACAACCGCGAGCCCGCTGAACAGGGAGAGGCCGAACAGAAAGGGGGGCAGGCTCTCCCGAAGCAAGTAGCGATCGAGACGACGAAAGAGCAGCATACCCGCCTTACTATACTAGGCCCCAGCTGAAAATTATGCCAACCCACAGACCCGGGTAGTGATGTGAGATTATCTCACCCCCCTACCCGGATACGTAGGCGAGCGAATCCGGCGAATCCGTCCCTTAGCAACTCCCGACTAATCCCTCCTTTGAGGTTGCCTCGTCCTGTCTGGCCGTAGCTAGGGCACTCATGATCGACGCAGGCTAGGCTTGCTACGGGAGGTCTATCTTTTTCACATGGTGCAGGATGCACCAGGACGGGCCTCCCTCCTCTGGGGGGTAGAGATACGACCCAGACCGAAAAGTTCAATCTTAGAAACCGCCTGATAAAACCCTTGGCTCCTGCCGAGGCGTGGAGCCTACCGACGAGCGATGGACCATGCCATGACCGCTCATCCCTCGATCACCACACGAACTGCCGGGAAGTTCTCAGCCGATACCCACACCCTTGCCGACGCAGAGGGTAGCGGCCGAGACGCCCGGCACTGCACGCTCGAGATGGCGTTCCCGAAGGCCAGGGATTAAGCGACCCCGACCACTCTGTGGTGAGTTCCAACGCTCTGCCTGAATCAGCATCGGTTCCACCCGATCGGTCATGGGCGCCAAGAGATTGCCCGCTGGTGGCATCCACAACGGCGAACGTCCGCATTCGGCACTAGGCTACCGGAGCCCTAGCGAATTCATGGCAACCGCCCTGCCGAGCCCGCAACAGGTTCAAGCGCTGGTGCTCCCTACAGTTCACAAGCCGGACCCGAAGCAAAAACAGTCAAAGCCGGGGTCCCCCGCTGGGGGTACGGACTCTACGGGTCCAACGAAGCCGCCTTCGTCCGTCCTTAAATTCCAGTATTGTGTGGCCCTAATTCTGGGGAAAGGTCACACCTGCTGCTCGTTCCCCGGCATCTCGATGAAAAATGGCACGGAAAGGAGGTCAACACCGAGAAGGGATTAACTGACATTGTCCGTGGCAGCCGTCCTATTGTGGTACATTCCGCTGGACATGCAGGGTCACAGCAACCGGGCCGGTACGAACCCGAGGCCCTCCTTCGCCGCTCACAACATTCTTCTTGATGACGGCACTCTCACCAAACCCGGATCACCCACAATAGAGTCTCATAACGTCTTTAAGGCAGCAAGCAGAACGATTGAGCTTGTCTTTCCACACGAAAAAGAGACTCTTCGACTCGTGGATTTGGGATGTCTAGACGGCGGATATAGCGTCGGTTTTGCACGTATGGGATTTGCAACCACTGGAATAGAGGTCAGATCTATCAACTATAAAACCTGTATCTTTGTGAAAGAGAATGTCAATCTTCCCAATCTATCTTTCAAACTAGACAATGCCTGGAACGCCCACAAGTATGGACCATTTGACGTAACATTCTGTTCTGGACTGTTATATCACCTCGACAAACCCAAGAAGTTCCTCGACTATATCTCCTCTTTTACCTCAAAACTGCTCCTGTTGCATACGCATTTCGCGCCTGAAGAGCTTGGAGCTAATCCATACAGGCTATCGGACGAGTGTGAAAATGAGGGCGTGAGAGGTCGTTGGTTCACCGAATTCCTAGTGGCAAAAAACCGTCTCCGACCACGAGCTCGTCATTCATCTTGGGATAACAGGAGATCCTTTTGGTTACGCAAAGAGTATCTTCTAGATATCCTGGGGAAGTGCGGTTTCGATCTGGTATTTGAACAGTACGACTCTCTGGGTCACGAAATTGCACGCTCGATGGTAGCTACAGATGGGTATTACAGGAAACAAAGCAGGTGTCTATTCACAGCCATAAGATCAGGCTCTGTCTAAGAACATCCAGGCGAGCCTGGGAGCCATCCTGAGGTCGGGAGCGGACGCCACCGACTAACGAACCGGCAATGGCGACTTAACCAGAGAGTCCTTACCTACTTACAGCTAGAGACTGACGCCTAGGCAACAGCATCAGAGCAGGATGGCCACCGAACTCATCGCTGGGGTTAGGGTCACTCTGGCCGGGGCCGGTCTCGCTCCTGATCCTGGCTGGTGATGGCGCTGAGCCACCCCTGTCCGATCTTGAGGTGTTCTGGGGGCAAGAGGTCGAACTCTTCGAGCTTGTGCATTGACATAGCGCTCAGCCAGAGCCCAGGGCAACGACCGCCATCTAGAGTCGGAGGTCGACGAAGGCGGTGAGCCGACCCTTCTCCATCTGGTAGCCCAGTATCAGGGTGCCGCAGCAGGAGGCCCACTCCACCCCGACGCCGTGACTCGTGAGGAACGCCCCCTCCCCCCCCCTGATCAGCGGCACAAAGTTCAGGGTGAGCGAAGGGGTCACGGTCAGCTCCCCCCCTGCGAACGGAAGCGCCAGCCTCACCCCGACCTCCTCCCAGCCGGGGTCGGGACCGAACTCATACGCCGCCCGGAGGCCGATATCGAGCCTGTTACGCTGGAATCCGGCCGCCGCCCCGACCACTACATCCTGACCAGGAACGAGCAGGCCGACCAGCTTGGCCCAAGCAACCCCGTACAGGGCCGACTCCCGGACAGCGAGGTCGAGCCGACCGTCGAAATCCAACCGGTCGAGCCCCTCCTCGTTGCCGAGCAGGTCGTAGGAGGCGGTTATCCCGAACCGACCCTCCAGGTCGGGTCCTAGTGCACCCTCGACCGTCGCGACTCCGGTCAGGTCGAGCCCCTTCCCGCTGTCGCGCAGGTCGTAGGAGGCGGTTACCCTGAACCGACCCTCCAGGTCGGGTCCTAGTGCGCCCCTGATCGTCGCCGATCCGGTCAGGCGGCTCCTCGGCACCAGGCGGTCGAGGCGGGTCGAAAAGGGGGAGCCGGAGTCGGTGAGGACCCCCAAGTAGCGGGCCTGCAGGGTGAACGGTTCGCGGGAGAGGGACCAGGTCGAAACCAGGCCGAGACCGAACTGTCGCACCCCGAAACCGGGGTACTCGGTAGCCTGGGCCTGGCCGCTAAGCGTGAAGCGACCGACCGCCGTCTCGCGGGACTCTATCCTCCCCCCGAGTTCGACCCCGAGCCGAGCCCCCGAAACCGATCCGCCCGCAGGCCGCTGGCTGCTGATCGCGGCGAAGCCACCGACCGTGAGTCCGGCCCTGGCCAGGCCCGCCGCAGGACCTTCGAAGAGGGTGGCGTTGAGACCGACGAGGGCCTCGTGGAGGAAGTCCCTCCCCTTCTGCTCGAGGTTGCGGACCTCGAACCGGGCAGCGAGGTCGTCGGTGAGCTGCCTGCTTAGGGCGAAGGTGAACCTCGGAATACCGGAATCCAGACCGAACTCGAGCTCGGCCGAGTCCGACTCCGCCTGAAGGAGGCCGAAGCCCTGCGCGGCGAGACCTCGGTCGAGCCCCCTGGCGCCCAAGCTGAGGTCGACACCCTCGGTAAGGCCGAGCCGGGACACCGTCACCTCCAGGCCGGTCCTCGGCTTGCCTGTCTCCGGGTCGGGACCGACGTAGCTGATCTCGATCGGGGGTACCAGCTCCTTAAGGGAGTCCGCCGTGACCTTCAACTCTGCACCGAGGGGGTAGCGGATCGGTCCCGCCTCGATCACCCCGTGTCGAATCACCAACTCCTCGATTCCGAGCTCGAAGTCGATCTCTTCGGAGAGGAGTCGGTAGAAGGGATCACCTTCGCAAACGCAGGTGGTGAGGATGGCACCCTCCAGGGTCAGTCTATCCCCCGCCAGTCTCCCAACAGCACCCTGGGCGATATACTGGGGGCCGGTGATCGACACCTCCCGAAAGACCACGCCCTCCCCGGTCAAGCTGAGCTGAGCCTCCCGGCTGGTGCCGGAGAGGTCGAGCCCCTCGAAACGGACCCCCCCGAGGAGCAGATCACTATCCTGGGACCGGAGTCGCTCCGCTCTGATGAGCCACGACTCTATCACCACGGTCGGCGCGGGTATGTCGAGTTCGAGGCCCATCTCGGAATCGATACCTCGGAGCACAACCCGCTCCGCCAGGACCGTCCAGCTGGCGCTGAAGCCGATCATGCAGACGCCGTCGTAGAACTCGATCGTGCCCCGCCCACGATCGGTCCGGAAGTTGCCGAAATAGGTGGTACCGATACCCGCTACCAGGTACTCCCCCACAGCGAGCTCCGGGTGGGGGCACTGGGCCAGACCGAGGCTCGAGATGATGGTGGCAGCGATGGCCACCGCTAGGCGTCGGCTCACCTTCGGCTACCTATGGCAGGTACGGTTCGAAGCGGGCGAGGGTTTCGGGACTTACCTCGGTGGCCGCGTCGAAGGTGAGGAGCCCATCGATCTCGACCGGCGTGAGCTCCAGCAGACTGCCCTCAAGGTTGGAGCGTAACGTGACGAGATCGTCCTCGAAAGAGTAGGGACCCACAAGGAGAGACTCCCCTGAGTCGACATCGAGGACGATGGCGGTAGCGCTGAGCATGGGGTTTTCCCCAACGACTCCGCCAGAGATCCTAAGGACTCTGGCCTCCGCGAAGTAGGTGAGCTGCTCGGACCGGACGACCTGCCCCTCCCTCACCACCTCCAGATCGCCCTCGGCTAGCAGCAGCGACAGCCCCAGATCGACGGTGAGGGTGTCGGCCCGGAAGGTCCCGAAGTCGCCGCTGGCCTCCGCATCCCGGGCCTCGATGAATACCCCCTCCTGCAAGAGGATGTAGGGGGCGCTCAGTACGATACCGGTCGCGCGGTCGACCACCTCACCCCCATCCGGCAGGGTCGTCATCCCGGTCGCGATGTCGAAGATCTGCTCGCCGAAGGGGACGATGGTAAGGCCGGCGAAGGGATCGACCTGAGCGCCGGCCGAGGAGAGTAGCAGGAGCAGCAGGGGGAGCACCACGCCCGCGAAGTTCGGGGCGCGCCCGGCACCGCATGGGGTGCAGCGCTCCGCAGTCGCTGGTGACAGCCGCCGGACCATGCCCTACCGGGGCCCCAAGGTGAAGGTGAAGAGGTCGCCGAGCGCCCCCCCCTCGAGGAGCGATCTGGCAGCGGCGGGGGTGGCGCTCTGCACCGAGGCCAGGACCTCGTCCAGGCTCCGGTAGAGCTCGAGCTGCTGGTAGCTCACCCCCAACGACATCAGCCGACCGTAGGGCGTCTCCCCGGCCAGCATCAGACCGGTCGCCAGCTTGCGCTGGGCCCGCTCCCACTCCCCAGCGAGGGGGCCCTGCTCCGCAACCTCTCCGACGACGCTCCTGAACAGGCCCATCACCTCCTCCTCCCGCTCCGGTTCGCACGAGAGGTAGCCCAGAAACGCCCCGTAGCCGAGCGCCGCACTGTGGGCGAGACTGGCGCTGTCGGCGAGCCCCTTGTCGACCAGCGCCCAGTAGAGCCGACTGCCGACGCTGTCTCCGATGACCCCGGCGAGGACCGCGGCGGCGTAGCGGCCGGGATCGGTCGCACTCACCCCCGGAGCATAGGCGGCGACGTGAACCCGATTCAGACCGGAATCGACCAGCCTCCCCCCCCCTCCTTTGGCGACAAAGGGGGGGAGTGACCGGGGTCCGCTCGCTACCGAGGGCCAGGAGCCGGCGAGCTGAGCGACCTGAGCGACGACGGCATCCCAGTCGAAGGCGCCCACCAGTGCCAGCAGCAGGTTGTCCGGTCGGTAGCCCTCCTCGAAGTAGCTCCTCATCCCTTCAGGGGAGAGGGCGCCGATGGTCTCCGGGCTGCCCAGGACGCTGTTGCCGAACGGATGCCCGCCGAAGTAGTGACTGTTCCCCTCGTCGAATACCCGGAAGTGAGGGCGGTCGAGGTACATAGCGATCTCCTCGAGGATGACCTGGCGCTCGACGGCGAAGTCGGCGTCGCGCAGGGCGGGCCTCATCATGTCGCTGAGGAGGTCGGTGGCCTGCGCCAGCCGCTCGGGGAGGACCACCGCATAGTAGACGGTCCGCTCCTCACCGGTGTAGGCGTTGTAGCGGGCGCCGAGCTCGTCGAATTCCCGATTGATGTCGTCGACGCTCCGGCGGTCGGTCCCCTTAAAGAGCATGTGCTCGAGGAAGTGGGAGACGCCGGAGACCTCAGCAGCCTCGTCCCTGGCTCCGGTCCCGACAAAGTAGCCGACCGCTACGCTCCGGGCGCCGGGGAGGTGCTCCCCGATCAGGGTCAGCCCGTTTTCCAGAGTTGCGGAGTGGAAGGTCGCGTCGTTCACGACGCCCCCTGAACCGGGGTGGCCCCCGCACCCGGTGCCACCGGTCCGAGGGTGACCACCGTAGGGAGCGGATCTGGACGATCAGCGAGGTGAGTGTTGACCTCCTCGAGGGTGAGCCGAGTGAGTCGCTCCTGGATCTCTCCCAAGCTGCGGGGAGCGCCCCGCAGGAAACCGTCCTGCACCAGGGCGCTGGCGCGGGCTCCGCTCGACTCGCCCTGCATGACCAGACTCGAGAGCAGGCCCGTCCGAGCCCGCTCGAGCTCGGCGGCAGAGACCCCCTCTCCGAGCCTGCGAAGCTCAGTGCGGAATACCGACAGGGTCTGTTCGGCCCGGTCGGGCTTCGTCCCGGCGTAGCCGACGACGTAGCCGAAGCCGCGGAGAGCACGGTTGCCGACTCCCACACTGTAGGCCAGGCCCCGCCGCTCCCTCACCTCGGTATGGAGCCGGGAGCCCGCACCTCCGCTAAGCACATTGAGGCCCAGCACATGGTGGTACCAGTCGGGATCGGTCGGGGCGAGCGCCCGGTAGGCCAGGCCGATCTGGACCTGGGCCGTCTCCTCCTCAAGGTGGTAGTGGCCCCCCACCTCCACCTCGACCGCTGGCGAGGTCGTGGTGCCGCCCCGCCAGTCGCCGAAGGCGGCCTCGGCGGCCTCGACCAGCGCCTCCCCGCCGATCCCGCCCGCGGCGCGCGGAGGCGGGCCGGGCGGCCCCCGCCCGCCCCCCCCCAGCCGACCCCGCCCGCCACGCCGAGGATGGCACCCTCGGGCCCGACCCGGCGGGAGAAGTCTTCGCGAACCCGCTCGGGGGTGAGGGCGGAGAGACCCCGGTCGCTTCCGCAGGGGCTCCGGCTGTGCGCAGAGCGGAAGAACCTATCGCCCAGATGCTCGAACAGCTTCTGATCGGGTTGGTCTTCCAGGGCCGCCCGCTCCTGGAGGGCGAGCGATCTGGCCGCTTCGAACTCCGACTCTTCGAAGCCCGGCCGGGTCAGAGCCTCGGCGAGGAGCAGCAGTACCTCGGGCAGAGAGTCTGCCAGACACGAAGCGCCGAAGGTAGTGAACTCGCGACCGGCGGAGCCGCTCCGTCGGGCTCCGAGCGCATCCAGAGCGTCGGAATAGAGCCGGGAGCCGAGTCGCTCGGTCCCCCGCTGCAGCCAGTCATAGAGGACGGCCGCACTCCCCTCCAGCCCCTCGGGGTCGGTCACCGCCCCGACCGGAACAAGCAGCGACATACTCGCCGTAGCGAGCCGCGGCATCGGCTCGAAGATCAGGGTAAGTCCGGAATCGAGCCGCTGGGTATAAAAGCCGGGATCTGACATGGATACCGAGTATAACTCCAGGCTACGCTGAGAGCAGTTGGGAAGTTCAGCCGCCGGGTCAGGTCGGCGGTGCCCCTCCCCGGTTCCCACCCCTATCCCCCTGCAGAGGTGCTGTCTCCGCCCGGCAGCGAGCCGGTCCGGTCGACCGCCGCCCCGCGGCAGCGGTGATCAGGGGGTGGCGACGAGTAGCTCAACCGGACCTCCCCTTAAGGGCCGCCACGGCGGCGGCGAGGTCGGCGCTCCCCGCAAGGCTGGTACCGATCAGGACAGCGTCCGCCAAGTCCATGATCGGCTCGAGATCGGCCCTGCTACGGTATCCAGATTCGGCTACAAGCACCCCTTCGAAGCCGCAGTCGCGGGCCCGGGTCAGGAGCCGGGGGGCGGTCGCAAGGTCGACCTCCAGGCTGGCGAGGTCACGGTTGTTCACCCCTATGAGGTCCGCCCCGGAGCCCAGCGCCAGCTCGAGCTCCCTATCGTCGTGGACCTCTACCAGGGCGTCCAGACCTAGCCTCCAGGCCCCCTCCAGATAGGGCCCCGTCTGCCCGTCTAGGATCGCGACAATAAGCAGAACCGCCCGCGCCCTCGCCTCCGCGGCCTCGACTAGTTGGAATGGGTGTACGGTGAAATCCTTCCTGAGTACCGGCAATCCTACCCCGGCCGCAACCCGCCGGACGTGGTCGAGCGAGCCCCCGAAGTGCCGCGGTTCGGTGAGGACGCTGAGCGCGTCCGCACCACCGGCGGCGTAGGCGCGGGCGGCGGCGACAGGGTCGAGGTCGGCGATGAGGCCCTGAGAGGGGCTGGCCCGCTTCACCTCGGCGATGACGCTCAGGCCGGGGGCGACCAGGGCCCCCCTGAAACCTGTCGGAGCCCTAACCGCCTCGGCCGAGGCGATCACGACCGGTGCCCCGCGGTAGCTCCCGGCCCGTTCCCGAGCGATAGTCCCGAGGACCCCCGGAATCCGCCGCAGCGCCTCGCGGCCGAGAGGCTCGGCCTCGCTCACCACGGCCCCGCCCCCCGGACCCTTGGGTCAGTAGCTGTAGAACCCTTCAAGGTTGCCCGTCCCTCCCCAGCTACACTCCAACTCCCTCACCTGGGCGTGGGCAGGACCCCTTCTAAGCTTGACGATGAGGTGATCAAGGTCGCTCTGACGGCCTTCCACCACCACCTCCACCCGCCCGTCCGCAAGGTTCTCCACGTAGCCCGCGAGCCCCAGGTCCAGGGCGTGGCGCCGTACGAACGCTCGATACCCGACCCCCTGCACCCTACCGGAGACCAAAGCGGTGAGGCGCCGGGCCGCCTCCTCCCTCTCCATAACCCCCATGCTATCCCGTTTCTCATCGAGCGAATGCTATCTTTGAACCAGCTGGCTGCACTGCCGGCTCGGTGGCCTTATGACACCACCCGAAGCGCAATCATGACCTGGCGTCAGCGCCTGCTAATCGCCCTCACCGCCATCGTGGGGCTGATCGTCGTGGTTCCGGCGACCTCCGGTGGACGAACCTGGCTCCTCTCACAGGTCGCCCTGGACCTCGACCGATCGGGCTACACGACCAGCTACCGCTCGAGCAGGGGGGTGGCATGGGGCGGGGTGACCCTGGAGGACTTCACTATCAGGGGCAACGGCGTCGAGATAGCGGCCGAGCAGCTCAAGATCCGCCACTTCTTTCCCTCGCTGCTGATACACAAACTGACCGGCGAATTCCCGCTGGCGCTCTGGGCCGACGGTCTCAGAGGCAGTGTGGCGGCGAGCGAGGCGTTGCAGGGAGGGGGAGCGGGGTCTCCCCGCCTGCGGCTGCTAGCGTCGAGCCTCTCCCGGGTCGACCTTGCGGTCGACGCTATCCCCTTCACCATCCCCGATCTCGAGCTAGAGGATATCCGCCTCGAGGGCGTTCTCGAGGGCTTCACTTTCGAAGCGGAGCTGTCGACAGCGGAAGGGAGTGCCGCGCTCAGAGGATCGGCAGACCTCGGGGCTCGAAGCCTCGAACTCGAGGTGATCCGGGCCGACCTCACCCTGGCCCGCCACTGGTGGAGCGGGGCCGGCACCGGAACGGTGACCGGTCACCTCTCAGCCTCTCCCGCAGGGGTACGCGCCGACTTTGAACTCCTCTCAGGGAAGGCCGATATCCTGGGGCGCCGGGTCACCTCGATCTCGGGACCCGTCCGGTTGGACCTCCCGCATATCGAAGCCGACCTCTCGGGGCAGGTGTTCGGCGGAGCGGTAGCGGCCCGTGGCGGCGTCGACATCTCCGGCAAGAACTGGAGCGCTACATTTCACAGCTCGCCCGATCTGCAGCAGGGGGCCGACTGGCTGGCCGACCTCCTGGACCGGCCCGATCTCCGCGGACTCCCACTAGAAGCGGAGGGCAGGGCTCGGGTCGAGGTCGAGGGTTCCGATTGGAGAGAGGTCAGCCTGAAGGGTGAGGTCTCGGGCCACGGTCGGTTGGCGGAGCGAGGCTTCGACCTGCTCGGCGCCTCATTCTCCTACTCCACGGGCCAGAGTCCGATAGTGGAGGCCAGAGCGACAGTGGCTGGGGGGGCGCTCGAGGTGTCGCTCCGACCCGAGGTCGATGGGTTCCTGCTTGACATCTCAGGGCAGCACATCGAGCCACTGCCAGGTCTCCTCGTAAACGCCGAACTCAGCCTCCAGGGTGGCCCGGATAGCCAGGCAAGTGGCGGAGGCCTTCTCCTTATGGCGCTGGCCGACAGGGTGGTCGCTGCCAGCATAGACACCTCCGTTACCCCCTCCGGCTGGCAGGTCTCTGTGGAGGCGGCCGACGATCGGGGAGCCAGGGGAGACGGGGTCGTGGTCGTCCAGGGCCCGAATCTGACAGGGCAGCTGTCGGTTCACGATCTCCGCCTCCCCTACCTGCTCGAGCCGGTCGACCTCACGGTCGGCGCCGCCGGGCCACTGGTGGCTCTCCCTGTCGAAATCACGGTCGGAGGGACGAGCGTGATCTCGGCGGAGTGGGAGGGTTGGAGGGTCCACGCGGACCCGCGTGGCTCGGTGCGCGCCGTCATCCGGCGATCGGGCCCCAGCGAACTTGCCGGGCGCCTAGGGCCACTCGGCTTTAGCAGCGAGATCGACTTTAGGAGCCGCACAGTCCGGGCGGAGATGGACCTGGAACCCGTCCTGCTGGAAGGGGGGGCGGAGGTCAGAGCCGGACTCCGCCAAGCTTCGCTCCTCTGGGAGGCTGGTCGGCTGGACGTAACCGGCACCGCGCAGATCCAGGCCGGCCGGATCGGAGGTGTCACCTTCGGCCCGGTCGAAGCGAGGGCTCAGTTCGGAGTGAGCGAGCGACTCGACCAGTTCGAGTTGGCTGGCGAGTTCATCACAGCTAGGTGGGAGGACACGAGCATAGCGGTGACCATGCGAGGCCTACCTCTAGTCGTAGCGGACCATACCCTCTCGATAACCGGAGAGGTCTCCGCTGACCCCGATCACCTCGAACAAGCTCGCTTCGATCTCGCCGCAAACGTCGCAGGAATATCTGTCGGACTCGCAGGCCAAA
>MKWU01000891.1_pt1 | contig 54877 bp, 52 predicted proteins | sample 809101 | NCBI WGS metagenome assembly MKWU01 (sample SAMN05860141, study PRJNA318959) | sponge metagenome | host: Aplysina aerophoba | place: Slovenia: Piran, Adriatic Sea, Gulf of Piran | collected 2013-05-07 | reverse complement strand
AGAAATAGGCCCTTTTCCATCGTTTCCTAGGTCAAATCACACACCTAGTCTCTACATTGGCACTACTCAGACCAACAAATCTCCATGAAGGTATTTTCTAATTTGGAATAAATAGACGTGCCCTTAACTTAAGCGCATCATTGGTGGGTAACCTAACAAGCAAAAATTTAGTACTCATTGCAACTAATGGAATCAAAATGAGAAGGGGACATCAACGAAATAATCTCTTCAACTTATCAAGTTTATTCATAAGTAAAGGAAAATTTAATTTAACACCTAGAATTAAGAATTTAAAAAATCTTTCCTGCGACTTTATACATTCTTCCAAACACACCGTTTCGGTAGAACTCTACTATGACATTTACCTTTGCAGATTCAGAATTTCCACCCCCTACTTGTTTTCAAGACGTTATCCTTAATTTACAAAATTACTGGGCAAAGCAGGGGTGCCTTATACTTCAACCCTATGATATGGAGGTTGGAGCGGGTACTTTTCATCCGGCAACGACTTTGCGGTCATTAGGTCCGAAATCATGGGCCGCAGCTTATGTTCAAGCATCCCGAAGACCAACAGATGGTCGTTATGGAGAAAGCCCGAATCGATTACAGCACTATTACCAATACCAAGTCGTAATCAAACCCTCTCCCGATGATTTTCAGGAACTGTATTTAAATTCGCTCCGTGCCATTGGAATTGATCAATCAATTCACGACATAAGGTTTGTTGAAGATGATTGGGAAAGTCCAACGCTTGGGGCAGCGGGGTTGGGTTGGGAAGTGTGGTGTGACGGCATGGAAATTTCACAATTTACATATTTTCAGCAGATGTGTGGTCAAGCTTGCTTTCCGGTTTCTGGAGAAATTACCTATGGGCTAGAACGTCTAGCAATGTATGTACTTGATGCCGACCATGTGATGGACATGCCCTATAATAAACCCAATCTTGGTCATAGCTTAACCTATGGTGACGTTTTTCGAAAATCGGAGGCTGAATATTCAAGGTGGAACTTTAATGTGTGTGATGTTGCCAAAACAATGCAACACTTCAGTGATGCCGAGGAGGAGTGTCTTAAAATCTTATCACAAGATGAAGTTGACCCGAATCTAGGTAAAACAATCATTATGGCTCATCCTGCGTATGACCAATGCATTAAGGCTTCGCATTTGTTTAATCTGATTGACGCTCGGGGAGCTATATCGCCTACTGAAAGGCAAGCAATGATTGGCAGAGTAAGACACTTGGCCAGAAAATGTGCTGATGCTTATCTTATATCTGAAGAGATAGCTTAAAGGTATCTCTGGAAAACAATCAACCATGACTAGTCTATTTGTTGAAATCTATTCGGAGGAAATACCTTCACAATTCCAAGGTGTTCTTGCCGATGCTTTTGAAAGTAACATTAAGCGAAACCTTGTCGAAAAAGGATTAAGTCATGAACAAGGAATTACCTTTTCGACACCCCGTCGAATTGGTATCAATTTGACCGGAATACCTGCAAAGAGTCAAAGTACAATCATTGAAAAACGTGGGCCAAGAAAGGGTGCTCCTGATAAAGCAATTGAAGGATTTGCCAAATCAAACAATGTCCCAAAGGAAAATCTAGAAATCAAGCCGACCCCAAAAGGTGAATTTTACTTTTTCTCGTCTCGTGTTGAAGGAATCGCAACTCGCACTCTCCTTCCGAATATAATTACTAATTCTTTAAGTGAAATAAATTTACCCAAATCAATGCGCTGGGGGAGTGGTCGAACAAAGTGGATCAGACCCATTCGATCATTAATAGGGATATTTGAAACTAGCAATGGGGCCGAATACATCCCATTTGATTATGCCGAGATATCATCTGGTCAGTTCACTTACGGTCATAGATACATGAATCCCGGGCCGATTAAAGTCAATTCTTTTGATTCCTACGAAACATCCCTAAGAAATGCTCATGTGTTAATCTACCCTCATGAGCGCAAGCAAATCATTTTGGAAAGTATTGAAGTCAAATGTACAGAACAAGACTTAGAACCCCAAATTGATGAAGATTTAATTGATGAGATTGTTGGTTTGGTTGAATGGCCAGTGGTACTAATCGGAGACGTCGAGAAAAAGTATCACGATTTACCTTCGCCCGTGCTCTATACAACCATGAAGAAACACCAAAGGTTTATTTCAGCCCGAAACAAAAATGGTAAAATTTCACATTTTATCATCGTAGCCAACATGGAGACCCCTGATAAAGGAAAGACAATTCTTTCTGGAAATCATCGGGTACTGTCATCTCGGTTAGCTGATGCGCAGTTCTTTTTAGATCAGGACTTTAAATTTTATTCGCAAAGCGGACTTAAGGGTGCTTTAATAAAACTATCCAAAATCAGTTACTTCAAGGGACTTGGCTCGCAAAGTCAAAGAGTAGAACGTATTACTGCACTAGCAAATGAACTAGCAAACTTAAGATGCTTTAATGTTGACCCTGGCTGGCTATCACAGGCTGCAACATATTCAAAGTTTGACCTTGTTTCAGAAACTGTCAATGAGCTTCCTGAATTACAAGGAATTATGGGGCGATATTTCGCGAGCCGGGAGAATCTACCTGAATGCGTTTCTAAGTCACTAGAAGAACATTACTACCCAACCAGCCAAGAAGGTCAGTTGCCTGTTGAGGACGTTGGAATTGTGGTTAGTCTTGCGGATAAGATTAATCATTTGGTTGGATTTTCATTGATTGGAGCCGCCCCAAGCGGATTAGGTGACCCCAATGCGGTCCGCCGAGCTACTATTGGTATAATCAGGATTATTGTTGAGTACCACCTTCGTGGAATCGGACTCAAAGAACTGATTGAATTTTCAATGACTTCTCATCTTGAACAGATGGAGCTGAAATTGCCTACTCATGCAAGTTTTAATGATTCTAAAGAAACTATCTATCATTTTATCCTAAGTCGTTTCAAAAATTATCTCAAACAACAATTTAACTATGATACTGACATCATTAATGCCTGCCTTGCAGGAAATAGTAATGGTGACCTGAATCTAATGTGTGAGCACATTAAAGTACTTGATAAGTTTCTACACTCGCCAGAGGGTAAAGACCTTCTTCATATTCACCGACGCATTACACAACTCTTATACAGCTCGGAGGCAAAGGCTTTGATAACAGAATTGCCAAGTCTTGATGAAGAACTGTTAGAGCAAGGGCCTGAACAAGAACTATACTGGGCCTTTCAAAGAGCAATTAAAGATCTGGCAGATCACAGTTGTTGCTCTCCAGATGAATTGGAATTTGAAAGCATTCTGAAATCCTTGACAAGACTTCGACAATCAATTGATTCCTATTTCGATAATGTCATTGTCTTTGCTAATTCGCCTAAAGTGAAAAAGAACCGCCTTGCTTTATTATCCCAGATCATTGAACCGCTTAATCAACAAGTAGACATTAGCTTGGTCACTCAAAAAATATGATTGTTTGCAATCATATTTAATCGGAATCAAAACACTATGGAATTCCAAATCATAAAGCGTGACTCAAAATTGAATCGGTCAACTTTTGGAGGTAAAGGGGCACGTTTATCGCAGCTCTCAAATATCGGGATTAGTACTCCACTTACCGCAGCTATTTCGATTAAAACCGTAAACGAGCTCAGTTCTGGTGAGCACATATGCGTTAAAAATCTACTTCGCTGTTTTCCTGGAAATTCAACTTTTGCACTACGGCCGAGCCCCGAATGGGGTGACTGGGCCGGTTTAAAATCCCTATTGAATGTGGGAATTTCAGAAAAAAATTTGAACAGTATTAGTAAAGAAATAGGACCGGAGAAAACCCAAGAACTTTATCTACAGTCAATAATTGAATATGCCATTAGGGTTTTGAAACTTGATCCTGATTCATTTGAAGATTACACGGCAACAAGCACAAAACTTGAAACAGAAATTAAACAAGCGAAAAAAGAAATTTACAAGAATACTAATGAACATTATCCCAAGGAACCTGCAATACTTTTATCTAATGCTATCAGGTACATGGCCAATGCTTGGGAAAGTCCAACCGCACAAATGCTTCGAGAAGCACAGGGATATCCCCAAAATGCTGGGTTGGGTTTATTGGTTCAGCAGATGGTTTATTCTTCACAAAACGATATTCATACGGTTGGGCACAGCAGAAACATTGATCGAGCTACTGGCAAGAGTCGTCACAGAATTGAATATTCCTCGTCCTTTGGTCATGAGCACGGTATGAGTGCAAGTAGACAAAAGCGTGCATCAAATCGATTAAAACTTGATCTCATCAAGTATCACAAGGTGCTCCGTGAAACCCAAAAGGACGAGTTTGAAATCACGTTTGTTGTTAAGAACGAAGTCCCTATTTTAATCGAGTATCGACCATCCCCTCGAAGTGTAGAGGCAGAAATCAATCTTGCCGTTGAGTTAGTTCATGAAGGAGTTATTGAGAAAAAAGAGGCCCTACTAAGGCTGGACCCTGAAAGCTTATCAAGGGCAATTCACTCTCGGATTGAAGAATTTGACCAATCAAAGATACTGTCTTCTGGAGTTGCAGCAAGTCCAGGTGCAGCATCCGGAGTCATTGCCTTTTCATCAAAAGCCGCTGAAGAATTTTTAGTAAAAGGTCAGATGTGTATTCTAGTTAGATTAGAAACGGGTCCAGAAGATATAAAAGGAATGTATTCAGCGAAGGGTGTTTTGACGGGCAGGGGAGGTCTTACTAGCCATGCAGCAGTGATTGCTCGAAGTCTGGGTGTCCCGTGTGTTTCAGCCGCGACTCAATTGGAATTTGATGCTAAAGAAAAAACTCTCAGGGCTCAAAATGGAAGAATCTTTTTTGAAGGTGATTGGATCACAATTGATGGTTCTTCCGGTATGGTGATTGAAGGCCACGTTCCCAAAGTTCATCCGAGCCTTAATGCTAACTTTGAAGAGTTTATGTCATGGGCTGATTATTACCGATCAATTGGATTAAGAGCAAATGCTGACACAATTGAAGAAGTTCGAGTCGCTAAAGGTTTCAATGCCGAAGGCATTGGTCTTTGCCGAACAGAGCATATGTTTTTCGCTGAATCCCGCTTAACGACAATGCGCGAAATGATTTTTACTGACAGTTCTGAGGAACGAAAGTTGGTTCTACGTAAACTCTTGCCTATGCAGCAGGCCGATTTCTATTCAATTTTCAAGGCCATGAGCGGAAACCCAGTATGTTTTCGTCTTTTTGACCCACCCCTGCATGAGTTTTTACCCCGTGACAAAGATGAAATGCAAGAATTGGCTAATGCCTTGGATTTACCTTTGAGTAAGGTCATTGCACGATGCGATGAATTGCGCGAATTTAATCCGATGCTTGGTTTAAGAGGAGTCAGGCTCGGCATAACTATCCCTGAAATATACGAGATGCAGGCCAAAGCGATTTTTCTTGCAGCAGCTGACCTTCATACCCAAGGCGAAAAGGCCTTACCAGAAATAATGATTCCTCTGGTGTCTATGAATCGTGAAGTTGAGTTAATCCATGACCTTGTGACGGTTGCCGCAGATGAAATTCAATCCGAATTTGGGATTGTGATTGATTATAAAGTTGGTGTGATGGTTGAAACTCCTCGTGCCGCTATGCGAGCCGGTGAGATCGCCGTCAATTCCGATTTTCTAAGTTTTGGAACGAATGACTTAACGCAGTTGACTTATGGAATAAGTCGCGACGATTCAGCCAGAATTATTGATGAATATATCAATAAAGAAGTTCTGGCAGTTGACCCCTTTGTTTCACTTGATCGCGAGGGTGTTGGTGAATTATTGCAATTGGCTGTTAAAAGGGGGCGAAGGGTTAAGCCTAACTTAACCATTTCGATTTGTGGTGAGCACTCAGCTGATATTAACACAATTAGGTTTTGTCGAGAATCTGAATTTAACTATTTGTCTTGTACTCCGTATCGGTTGCCTATTGCTCGCTTGGCCGCGGCACAATGTGCCATTCGCTGGGAACTTGAATAAAGTTGTTCAAAGCCACATTTAAGTTCAAACTTGAACTTTAAAAAATAAAAGTTATTATGTTAGTCGCACAGGCAATAACCATAACCCAAGAGAGCAGTAAAACTTTTAGCTAAATTTGGTTATTTGATGACTTATATACGACAAATATTCATTGTAATTATTGCTATTTCAGTGATTGAAATGGTTGGAAAGTGGCCGGGACAGTTGCATGCTGAACCAGCACAATACATTCTCAGCTCCTCCACCACAACTCTACTTGAAACTCGTGATGAGCTGTTAGATTTGGGAAATCTAAATCCTAATCTTCTTGCGTTTAAAGCTCCACTTCCTCGCCCTGAATCGCTTCAGAACGATAAAGATGTCATTTGGCTCTATCGTATTGACTTTGTAAAAAGTTCAGAATCGACACCAATTAAGATTTTACGTGATAGAATGGCCTCCGCGAAAAGCTTCAAGGTGGTAAGTGCTTATTCAACAAAAACTCCACAAGTAATTAACCAATCCAGAAACAGCAATAATACCGCAAGCCTCAAAATCCTTGACTTTGAACCGCCAATTCAGCGTAATTTTGTTGCCAAGGTAAGTGAAGCTGAATTCCAATGTATGGCTGAAGCAATTTTCTTTGAAGCTAGGGGTGAACCTCTTGCCGGTAAGTATGCAGTTGGTGAAGTGATTTTAAACAGGGTTAAATCCAAAGCGTTTCCAAATACAATTTGTGGTGTTGTCAGACAGGGTGGAACTAAAAGGGCACAATGTCAGTTTAGTTATTATTGTGATGGTCGTTCAGAAAAGATCAGTGAACCAGAGAGTTTTAAGGGGATTATGAAGATCACCCATAATATAATTCATGGTCTCTACACTCCTACTACAAAGGGTGCAACTTACTTTCATGCACTGAGTTCAAATCCACGTTGGAGTAAGGTTTTTCAACATACCGCAACGGTAGGTTACCATAAATTTTACGCCAATTGAGATAAACTGAAAATTCATTTTACTCCATCTCACTAGTTTGGTTACCTATAATGGTACCTCATTCATTAGAGGTTAATCATGGCTTATAAATATTTCCGAACAGATGGCATCCGCGGTCAGGCTAACACCTTTCCGATGACTGCTGAGACGGCATTGCGAATCGGTATGGCAGTGGGCTCTCACTTTCGGGTCAACGATAAGAATAACCATCGCGTAGTCATTGGTAAGGATACCAGAAGATCGGGATATATGCTTGAAAATGCCCTAACTGCCGGTCTCGCGGCTATGGGAATGAATGTTCTACTTCTTGGTCCGATCCCGACGCCTGCAATTGGATTACTGACTCGATCAATGCGTGCCGACCTTGGGCTCATGATAACCGCTTCTCACAACACTCATGAGGATAATGGATTTAAATTGTTCGGTCCTGACGGTTTCAAACTGTCACAATCCGAAGAGCGAAAAATTGAAAGCTTGATTGATAGCCATCTCAACCTTGTGGGGCCTTCAGAAATTGGTTCAGCTAAACGAATTGATGGTGTTTTAGGGCGTTATGTTGAATTTGTCAAAACGACAGTACCCAAAAATCTCCGCCTTGATGGATTACGTATTGTGATTGACTGTGCCAATGGGGCTGGCTATAAAGTCGCACCTGAAATACTGTGGGAACTTGGTGCCGAAGTAGTTCCTCTAGGTGTTCAACCCAACGGTTTAAATATTAACGATAATTGTGGTTCTACGCATCCACAATCATTGATTAATAAAATGAAAGAAACGCGCTCGGATTTAGGAATTGCATTGGATGGTGATGCTGACCGGGTCTTGATGTGTGATGAGAAAGGGATAGTGATTGACGGCGATCAAATTCTGGCTTTGCTTGCCAAGGATAAATCAAAAAATAAAACCCTTAAGAAAGCAACAGTCGTAGCCACAGTGATGTCTAATCTAGGACTAGAAAGATTTTTAGCTTCCGCAGATATCAAACTTGCTCGGACCCAGGTTGGAGATCGATTTGTAACAGAAAAGATGGTTAAAGAAGGGTATAATTTAGGGGGTGAACAATCAGGACATATCATCTTAAGTGATTACACTACGACTGGAGATGGTCTGATTTGTGCTTTACAGTTTTTAGCAATTCTTGTTAAATCGCAAAAGAAAGCAAGTGAGTTATCGCGGGTGTTTTCTCCCGTTCCACAAATTTTGAAAAACTATCGAGTCGGCGTTGGAGTCGACCCGTTGGCCCAAGAAAATGTTCAATTAGTCGTCAACAAGGCTAAGGAAAAACTTAAAGGGTGTGGACGGGTTCTGGTTCGCAATTCAGGAACTGAACCACTTGCTAGGGTAATGGTTGAGGGCGATGATTTAAGTATTATTGAAGCCATCGCCGAAGAAATAGGACACGAAATTCTCAAAGCAAATTAGACACTTAACCGAAGCTGACATTTACGGGTATTTTCTTTTGAACTGGAATGTGTTGTACCGTATTTGTATGAAATTTTCGTTTGAATAGAATAATGAAAGCAGATTTAGAATACGATGTATTTGTCGCCGGCGGTGGATTGGCTGGTCTGACGGCAACTCTGGCACTGTCTAATCTTAATCAAAAAGTCGGCTGTTGTGATCCGTACCATACGTATAATCCAAGTCCGATTAATCCCAATCAAGACCGTCGAGTTACAGCCTTGTTTCTTAAAGCAACTCACTTTTTAGAGAAACTTGGTTTGGCGTCATTCTTATCAAGAGAAGGGATTGGGTTTTCGCAATTAGAAATCATTGATGACAGTCCAAAGGGCATTAAAAAAATTATTTTTGATTCAGACGAAATTGGTCAGGACAGATTCGGTACCTTTGTCCTGAATGCTTCTTTAAAAACCGCTCTTCTTCAACACCTAGCCGACAATTCATTGGTCACATGCCATGGCGAAACCGGAATCACGAACATTCGTTCGCGTTCAGAAAAATTATGGCTTACTTTGTCAAATGGAACACTCGTTTCAACCCGATTGCTTATTGCCGCTGATGGTAGACACTCGACAGTTCGGAAGATACTCGGTACTAAATTCCAATCGCTTGATATCCCACAAACTATTGCGTCATTTGACGTGACTCATCCAATTCCACACGGCAATCGATCCATTGAAATCCATGCGAAAGGTGGGCCACTTACACTTATACCTAATCCCCATGACAAAAATGAAGCAATGTCTTCGATTGTGTGGATGGACGACCGGAAAGAATTTCCCAGTTTACTGAATTCAAACTTGCAGAAATTGAGTGAATTTGCGACTGCCAGATCTTTGGGCATTCTTGGGGATTTAACGGTGTGTTCAGCGCCCAAAACTTGGTGCTCTCAATTTCAAATGAATAATTCGCTTATCGGCGATAGAATTGTTTTTATTGCTGAAGCCGCTCATGTGTTGCCACCGATAGGCGCACAGGGGTTAAATTTGTCTATGGGTGATATCGATTTGCTAGTCAAAGGTATAAAAAACCAAGGCAATGATCCAGGTAATCCCGATACCCTTAAGTATTATCAAAGACAACGTTACCCTGAAACACTTACTCTTATGGGCGGAGTAATGGGACTTAACACCCTCTCAATTGCTCAGTTTGACTTCATAGCTAAACTACGACGAATCGGTTTGGTTAATGTTGCAAAAATACCTTTAGCCAAAAAATCTTTGATACACTTTGGCATGGGAAATTTTAATCCCATTAATGTACTTTGACAAGTCTACTTACTTGTATTCAAATCTTAAAGGTTAGTTTAATAGGGTTTAGAATTAATTTTCTTTATAGACCAAATAATGTCCAAAGTGATTTTATGACACTTTGGCAAAAGTAATTAGGAGTGAAAATGCGTGTTTATTACGATCGTGATTGTGACATCAATCTCATAAAAGACAAAAAAATAGCAATACTTGGCTATGGCTCACAAGGCCATGCTCATGCCTTAAACTTAAGAGACTCAGGAGCAAAAAACATCGCTGTTGCTCTCCGAGCTGGCTCAAGTTCTTCCGAAAAAGCCAAAGCTGAAGGACTGAAGGTAATGGAAATTGCTGAAGCTGCTGCGTGGTGCGATTTAATCATGTTTACAATGCCCGATGAATTACAAGCCGAAACATATCGCAATTATGTTCATGCAAATTTGCGGGAGGGAAGCGCAATCGCTTTTGCCCATGGACTGAACATTCACTTTAACCTGATTGATCCAAAACCAGGAGTTGATGTTGTCATGATTGCACCAAAGGGTCCAGGACATACGGTACGGGGTGAATTTCTTAAAGGCGGTGGAGTTCCGTGTCTTGTTGCAGTTCACGAAAATGCTTCGGGTATCGCAATGGAAACGGCACTTTCCTATTGTGCGGCCATAGGTGGAGGACGTTCAGGAATTATTGAAACTGATTTTAAAGAAGAATGTGAAACTGATTTGTTTGGTGAACAAGCCGTGTTGTGCGGCGGACTTGTTGAACTTATCAGGATGGGTTTTGAAACTCTTGTAGAGGCAGGGTATGCTCCAGAAATGGCTTATTTTGAGTGTCTACATGAAGTAAAATTAATTGTTGATCTTATCTACGAGGGCGGCATTGCGAATATGAACTATTCCATATCCAACACAGCTGAGTATGGCGAATATTCTTCTGGTCCCAAAGTCTTGCCCTATAACGAAACCAAATCTCGTATGAAGGAGATTCTTACCGATATTCAATCGGGACGCTTTGTTAGTGAATGGATGAAAGAGTGCGCTGTGGGTCAGCCTTCATTTAAGGCTACTCGTCGGCTAAATGATGCTCATCAGATTGAAGAAGTTGGAAGCCGATTAAGAGGAATGATGCCTTGGATTTCAGCAGGGAAACTTGTGGACCAAGACAAAAACTGATTTATTTGAGGGGACTTCAATGAATCAATTTGGTGTCATGAGTTTGACGCTTGATTATCAAGCATTGCTTTTGCAAATCGCTTAAACAAATAGTAGCTATCTTGCGGTCCAGGACTGGCTTCCGGGTGAAATTGAACAGAGAATATTGGTCGATCTTTAAGTCGAATACCACAGTTTGTTCCATCAAATAGCGAAATGTGTGTTTCTTCAACACCGGCGGGTAAGGGTGAGTCAACCGTAAAGCCATGATTCATTGTAGTAATTTCAACTTTCCCTGTCGCAATTTCTTTAACCGGGTGGTTGGCTCCATGATGTCCATGACTCATTTTGGTTGTTTGGCACCCTAATGCCAAGGCGAGCATTTGGTGCCCAAGGCAAATCCCGAAAATGGGGATTGCTGTTTCATTGATAAATTTCTGTAATAGTGGAACGATGTATTCTGCTGTTGCCGCGGGGTCGCCAGGTCCATTGGATAAAAACAGCCCATCGGGTTGCCATTCTATGATTTGCTGGTAATCTGTGTTATAGGGAAAATTACGAACGTGGCAACCCACTGATGAAAGACAACGAAGGATATTTTTTTTAACTCCAAAGTCCAATGTAGCAACTTTAAATTGATTCGGGTTTGTTAAGGAATGACCTTCAGGCCATTCCCAAAGGGCTCCTTGCCAAACACTCTGTTTTTTTGCACTCACTGCTGGAGCAAGATCAAGTCCTTTTAATCCACCAAATGCATTTAGTTTATTTTGTCCCTCTTCAATGTCAAATTCCTCATCTGGAGAATTGAATATTGCCACATTGGGTGCTCCAGCTTGTCGCGTTAATTGCGTTAACAATCGTGTATCAACGCCTGTTATACCAATGAGATTGAGTACTTTAAGCCAGCTATCTAAATCATGCTCACTACGCCAATTAGACGGCTTGGTTGGCTGCCATTTGGTAATAATGCCTGCCAGCCTAGGTTCAGTCGCTTCATAATCCTCTTGGTTAATTCCGACATTTCCAATATGCGGGAAGGTAAAGCAAACGATTTGATTACAGTAGGATGGGTCGGTAATGATTTCTTGATATCCTGTCATGGAGGTGTTAAAACATAACTCCCCCACTTTTATTCCAGTTGCCCCAAACCCTTGACAGTTGATAGAGGTACCATCAGAAAACAAAATTTTTCCAGTTGATTTACTTTGGTTCAAAAGCGAGATTGGTAATTGAGAAGAGGAATTCTGCATAATTAAGACCCACAAACTAAGTTTATCCAAGCCAAATAGCATTCAGAGGATTTCATGATTGTATACTATTGAAAAGAGATCATCATTAACTAGTTATTCTCATCCATAATCCTAGACACGATTCCCCATGAAAGAACGCTTATCACAAGCCATAACCGAAGCCGAAAAACGGCAAGACAAAATTGGTTTAGCTGTTTTGAGGCTACTGAATGCCGTCATTACTGACCGCGAGAAGCTGGCACGAAGCGGAGGCAATTTTGAAGGGCTGAATGATAATGACATCTACCAAATTATCGTTGAGTTTCAAAAGCAAAGAGAAGCGTCTGCAAAGCAGTATGATGAACGTGGAATTGTTGATTTGGCCACAAATGAACGCCATGAAATCAAAGTAATACAGAGTCTTTTGCCTGAAAAACTCACTGAAAATGAAATTACCATTGCCGTTGACACGGTCATCAAAAAGATCGGTGCTACTAGCATTCGCGATAAAGGGAGAGTGATGAAAGAATTGAAAGCCAGATATCAAAGGGGGGAAATGGACTTCACTCAGGCAAACCCTATCGTACTTGGTCGACTATCATCCGATACATCCTAATTCTAACAAGTTGAGACGGGTTATCCCAACGAAAATCAAGAAGATTAGCGTCTAACATTAAAAGAATGAATAGGTTTTTTCATTCAGTACAATCGATTGCTCAGTTAGTTTGCAATAACATTCGTCACGGCCAGTATTCACATCGGTGTAATCGGTTGAAGATCAATTCACGTTATTGCTTTTACACAACTCTTGAGTACAATTTCACATGAGCGCCACGGCTCCATTACTCTAGCGGATTCATTCCTCAAATTAAGAGAATGAGTGAAACCACTCAAGTTGAGAGTCGAACTCTTAGTGGTGTGCTTTTGACTTATCCCACATATCCTGGGTTGGTAAGATTTCAAAAGTGTGCTGTGGGGGAGGGTTTGGAAGTGTCCATTCCAAAGTTTCTGCGTGGTCGCCCCAATATGCATGTTTTTCCACTTTTTTGCCCGCGAATAAAGTATAAAACACAACCCCAATGAAGAACACAAATGAACCAAAAGATATGAAAGCCCCAATTGAAGAAATTTCGTTCCAAAGTTGAAATGCCTCTGGATAGTCAATATATCGCCTCGGCATTCCTTGGCGCCCCAAGAAGTGTTGAGGAAAAAAGGTCAGGTTTGAGCCAATAAACATTGCCCAAAAATGGAGTTTTCCAGCCCATTCAGGATATTGTCGTCCCGACATTTTGCCAATCCAGTAGTAAACTCCGGCAAAAATACAGAACACAGCTCCAAGTGACATAACATAGTGAAAGTGAGCTACAACATAGTAAGTATCATGGTAAACACGGTCAACCGCGGCTTGGCTCAGGATAATTCCAGTAATGCCGCCCATAGTAAACAGGAATAGGAAACCAAAAGCAAAAAGCATGGGGGTCTTGAATTCAATCGAACCACCCCACATCGTCGCAATCCATGAGAATATTTTGATTCCGGTCGGGACAGCAATAACCATTGTAGCGAGCATGAAATATGATTGCTGAGTTAAACTCATTCCAACGGTATACATGTGATGTGCCCAGACAACAAAACCGAGAGCACCAATGGCAACCATAGCATAAACCATGGGTAAATAGCCAAATATCGGTTTCTTAGAGAAGGTTGAAATCACATGCGAAATAATTCCGAATCCTGGAACAATGATAATATAAACTTCTGGATGCCCAAAAAACCAGAGTAAATGCTGGTAAAGAATGGGGTCACCACCACCTGCGGGGTCAAAAAACGTCGTACCAAAATTACGGTCAGTCAGAAGCATGGTGATAGCTCCAGCTAACACTGGCAAAGCAAGCAGAATTAGCCAACCAGTCACAAATATTGACCAAGCGAATAGGGGAACTTTATGAAGAGTCATCCCAGGTGCCCGCATATTGAGAAAGGTTGTAATCATGTTAATGGCACCAAGAATTGAGGAAGCACCAGATACGTGAACAGCAAAAATAGCTAAATCCATTGAAAAGCCAGCTTCCCTGGTTGACAACGGGGCATAAAGTACCCAACCGACACCGGATCCAGTTTGACCATTACCACCAGGCACAAAAACCGAAGTTATCGCCAGTAAGGAACCCGCAACGAAAAGCCAGTAACTTAAGTTATTCAAGCGCGGAAAAGCCATGTCTGGAGCGCCAATCATTAGTGGCATGAAATAGTTCCCAAATCCACCAAAGAGGGCAGGTATTACGACAAAAAACATCATTAATACCCCGTGCGCTGTGATCAAGACATTCCATAAATGCCCATTAGGTGTACAATTCTCAACAGCTGCGGCAATAAGGCTAGTTCCCTCCATACACATATACTGCACGCCTGGTTCATATAATTCCATGCGCATGAAAACAGTGAATAAAACGGATATAAAACCAACGATAGCAGCAGTGAAAATATATAGTATGCCGATATCTTTATGATTGGTTGACATGAACCAACGGGTGAAGAAACCAACCGAATGTTCGTCTTTATCTTGGTAAGGTCCGTGGGCTGTTATATCAGTCATGAAACTACTCTTTGAATAAACCTACATTGACTAAATTTGTGAAATTCTATTTTAGGGTCAGATACTAACGCTAGCTGATATTTAAGTAAATTATAAGTAAATTTAAATAGCACAATTTTACCTAATTTATGAATGTGATTATCCTAAAGGTTATCACATATCATTGAATTCTTATTTGTCTTAGATTGGTCATCATAAAAAATTATGTTTTAAAAACTTAACTGAATTGCCTTCATAAGTGATTTTCTTTTCAAGGTGATAGCCCAACACAAGAATGCACGCAATATATACCTTCTAATTTTGAGTGCTGATTGCCTTACCATTTCTAACAATCAATATCTTGATTGTGTTGAAAGGAAATCTCCAACAGAGAGGGTAAAGACCACACGAAACATTAAATTGCACAAACCGAGAGTTCGTTTTCGTGACTTCTTGAATAAATCAAAGAGATTGAATATAAAGCTATGACCACAGTTAAAAAACTTTATTGAAATTGCGTTCTAAAGAATCGTCAAGTTCATTTAATGATACCTGAAAACCTAGATCTGAAAAACTCGTCACTCCGAATTCTCTGATTCCACAAGGTACGATACCATCAAAATACCCAAGGTCTGGATTTACGTTTATGGATATTCCATGAAAACTCACCCACTTGCGAATTCTTATTCCCACTGCACCAATCTTTTTTTCAACATTTAAGTTTTGAATAGTTGGGTTATTCTGGGGGGCAATCCAAATTCCTATGCGGTCGGGGTAAGTTGTGCCAACTAAACCAAAATCCTTCAAAGACATGAGAACCCACTTTTGAATATTATCAACATATTGCCGGACATTTTTGCCTCGATTATTTAAATTGAGCATTAAATAAACCACTCGCTGACCAGGTCCATGGTACGTGAACTTTCCTCCTCTCCCCGATTTGTAAACAGGAATATGGTCCTTGATAAGTAAGTCTTCATGATTGGAGCTTGTTCCAAAGGTATAAATCGGCTTATGCTCAAGAAACCATAATGCCTCTGCTGTAGAACCGGCAACAATATCATTCACAATACTCTCCATTTCTTGAACAGCAGCAGGATAATCAATCAATTGGGATGAGTGAATAAATTGAACCATGAGATTAATTGGGTTTTAAGTATGTCAACTGCTATTTTATATTGATAGCGATAAGTTCATTAGTTGACAATGTCATTAGGTAATTTAGTTTATTGCATTAGAAATAGTTGGAGGACAAAAAGTTATTTTCTTGAATTAACTCTTGAATTTTAATTGTAATGCGGTCGTGGCGGAACAGGTAGACGCGCAGCGTTGAGGTCGCTGTGGGGTAAAACCCGTGGAAGTTCGAGTCTTCTCGACCGCACCAATGATAAATAAGAAAAGACATGCAATATTAGTTTTTCTCTTATTTTGGTTGATTCTTCAGCGATGTTTTGATTTTCAGTTTCTTTTCTCTTCAGAATTCTAATGAACTCTGGCGTCTTGGCGGACCTGCTCCACCATCAAGCCTTTGCAAGGGAGAATTGATTGATGTGAATTATTATCAACTCACCCAGTAAATGGCTAAAGAAGCAGTAAAGATTGAAATAACAGTTCCAATCAGCGCCGAACTCGCCGCTACTTTTCTGCCTGTCTTATACATTGTCGCAAAAATAAAGGCGTTTAACCCAGGTGGCATAGCCGAAGTTAACACTGCACTTTGTACCTGAGCATAAGACAAAGAAAACATCTGTGTAGCAAGTAACCAGGTAAGAGTAGGGTGAACAATTAAAGTGATAGTACAAACCAATATGATGACCTTTAGATCACCTCTTGGTTTATATTGGGCGAGTATTCCTCCTAAACCAAATAATGCTGTCGGAATTGCAGCACCTGAAATCATGTCAACTGGCAATTGGGCGATTGCGGGAAGTGAAATATTCAGGAGGTTTGTTATAAAACCTATGAGCATGCCGATGATTATGGCATTTTTACCCATTTCGTTGAATACGGATATCAGTGTGGCTCCATTCATTTTGCCTGATTCTTTAAAGGCCTCCATTGAAGTTATGCCAACAAGGAAACAAAAAGGAGCATGAAGGGCTATGATTGAATAGGTACTCGCAAGTGCTTCTTCGCCAAAGGCTCTGTCGACAACAGCCAACCCAAGTAGGACAGTATTTCCAAAAAGTGCAGTAAAACCAATGACTACAGACTCTTCCCATGGTCGGCGAAACACTTTGTAGGTCAAGAATAATGCCAATATAAAACTCACAAATGCTCCGAGATAAAATGAAAGGAGCAGTCCATGATTAAAGCCTAAGCTCAAATCCATCTTAGCAACAGCATTGAACAACAAAACCGGCATGGCCACGTTTTGGACAAATTTCATTAATCCTTGAGTGACTGTATGATTTAGAAATTTGAATTTAATTGCGAGATAGCCGAAAATTATCAACACAAAAATGGGGGCGGTAATTTCAAGTAAGATTCCCAATTCACATCTCGAAAATCAGGCTCATCCCATCAAATGCAGGATGCACATTTGCGGGGGTTTCTTTCATCACAGTTTGGTAATCAAGGTCATTGTGCATGTTGGTAAGTATGGCTTTTTCGGGCTTTGCTTTACTGACCCAATCAAGGGTTCGCTCAAGGTGTGAATGGCTTGGGTGCGGTCTTCGACGAAGAGCATCAACGATCCAACATTGTGCTCCATTAACAGCCTCCCAAGAGACTTCCAGCATTGCCGATACATCCGGCGAATAGGCCACTGGGCCAATTCTAAATCCTAAGGCAATAATTTCACCATGTTTAACAGGAAAAGGAGTTATCTCAATTTGCCCACCGCCTCCATCTATGACAAACGTGCCATCAATTAAACGAGGATCTAAAATGGGAGGATAATCACTTCCCTCGGGTTGGGTAAATGCGTATCGAAAGCGGTTGACCAAAGCATCGGTAGTATTCTGGTCAGCCCAGATTGCTACGCGTTTACCTTGATTGATAAAAACCATTCTCAGATCATCAAGACCATTGACATGGTCAGCATGAGGATGTGTATAAACAACAGCATCTAAAACTCCTACACCGATGTCAAGAAGCTGCTCTCTGAGGTCAGGGGAGGTATCAATTAATACCCTCGTTTCACCTACTTTGTTCTGTCGCTGAATCATTAAAGAGCATCGCCGTCTGCGATTTTTGGGATTGCTTGGGTCACAATCGCCCCAATTACCACCAATTCTTGGGACCCCACCTGATGACCCACACCCTAAGATAGTAAACTTTAATATCGCCATTCTAATTTGCTTTACAAAAAAGGGTATGAAAATTTGTAGTTGTCAATGTGGCAAAAGTGTCATAACTCATCCCGCGTAAATTGGCGGCAAATTCAACTGTCTTCCTGATCAATGCAGGTTCGTTTCGCTTACCTCGAAATGGTTCGGGAGCAAGATAGGGAGCATCGGTTTCAACTAGGATTTTGTCTTGAGGAACAATCATAAAAATTTCTTGAAGTTCGCGTGCATTTTTGAAAGTCAGAATGCCGGAAAATGAAAGAAAAAAGCCAAGGTCTAAAGAAACTTTTGCCAACTCTAGGCCTGATGAAAAACAATGCATTACGCAATTAAACGGGGAATTATTATATTCCGATGATAGGATTTTTATCATATCTTGGTCGGCCGCTCGAGCATGCACAATAAGAGGCAAGCCGGTCAGTTGCGCAGCATGAATATGAGTACAAAAACTTTTAATCTGAGCCGATTGAGTTTCACGCGTGTAAAAATAATCAAGTCCTGATTCACCGATACCGATCATCTTAGGATTATGTGAAGCTTTTTGTATTTCAGCCAAACTCAATTCAGGTTCATTCACTACATGGTGAGGGTGAACTCCTAGAGCAAAATAGACAGAATCAAACCTATTGCAGATTTGGTGCGTTATTTCTGGATTGAATGGGCGAGTGCAAATGGTAAGCATTTTTGTAACACCCGCTTCCGAGGCCCGCACAATAATATCATCAATGTTCTGATAGAGTTCAGGAAAATCAAGATGGCAATGGGAATCTATAACTGCATTGTTGGAAAGCATTTTTTTTGTTTCGTGTTTCATACGAATGCCTTGCGGCTAATATCGTTAAATAATTCAAAGACATGGGAATAACTATCAATATTGCCTTTTATGTATTCATCATTAATAAATTTAAATTTGGAATATTCGGTGGCCCATTGCGTCGCCTTGAATGGGCTAGGAGATAATTTTTGAAGTAGGGCTAATTCGCCGGGAAATATTTCGCTATCCAAAGTACCCATTACTCCTACTTTTACCAAGCGACTCAAAAATTGGTCAATTAAGTAAACGAGTAAAGTATATTCTTCCTTATTTTTTTGATTCCCTGCCATGGCCTGCAAGGCAAGAGCCTGTGGATGTTCAATCTGTTGAGGATGTTGAAACATGTTTACAATTGATTGGTATAGATCAATTCCACCAAAGTTCAAAATTGCAATCGCATTGCCGACAGAACCATTTGATAGGCTAATTGCATGGGAATGATGTTCACTATTCTTAAATTGGAGTTGAGCCAACACGTTGATTTGATCATCTGGTTGGAGATGGTCACAGTGGACAATTTGGCATCGACTTCGGATTGTTGGAAGGACAGTATGAGGTGAATGAGATATTAAAAAGAAATAAGTACGGGGAGGAGGTTCTTCCAATAATTTTAGAAATGCATTTGCTGCATTTTCATTCAGTTCCTCAATCGAATCAATAATAACTATTCTCAGTTTATTATCAGGAATAGCATAGCCAATGGATTCAGACATGACTCTGATGTTATCGACAGAAATTACGTGTTGAGTTCTCTTTTTCTTGGGGTCGAATTCTCTCCTAATCAACAGCAATGCCGGTTCTGATAAGGCATTAATCCTTGCATCAAGCAAACGGTCAATTTCGATGTCAAGAGTATCATGCTTTCGTGAATGGGAATTCAATCCTAGTTCAAGCAAAAATTTTGCTATCTTCCAAGCTAAGGTTGCCTTACCGACTCCTTTTTGACCCCCAATCAACCAAGCATGGTGCAGAAGTTGATTATTATATGATTGTAAAAACTTTTTAGATGTTTTGTCTTGACCATAAAGATGTTTGGTAAATCTTGGATGCGGAGTTCCAGTAATTTGGTCTGCTTCGGTCATGGAAGAGTCAGGCATTGAAACGAGCCATTGTGAATTCAAGTATCTCTTTAGCAATTTCCACTGGACTATTCGACCCTGAAAATAAATAACAACGCTCTGGAAACTCAATACTGAGATTTTTAAAGTCTTGGATAAGCGTATTGACCTTACTTTTTGACAGCCGGTTAAGTCGCCAATCCTCCTCTCGGCTTATAGTTCTTTGCAATGCTTCTTCAGCGGAGATAGATAAAATGTAAGTTAAGTCAGGTTCAAGTTGAATGATGTGTTTTTGGAGCGAGTCAATAATTTTTCTATGATGCGGGTTTTCACTCCCTTGATAGATTCGGGTAGAGTCAGTAAAGCGGTCGCAGATTACGATTTTTCCTGTATCAAGGGCTGGTTGAATAGTTTTTTCAACATGATCTTTTCGGGCCGCAAAGAACAGAAGAATCTCGGTCAAATCCGACCATTCCAATGCTTTCTGTTTTAGGAGAAGTTTGCGAATCCATTCGCTTCCAGGAGAGCCGCCGGGTTCTCGCGTTAAATGTGTTTGATAACCAATTGTTTGTAATTTTTTCTCTAATAAACGAGCTTGTGTGGTTTTTCCCGAACCATCAATACCCTCAAAGGTGATAAAATAGCCTTTACTAGGCATCATGGCTAAGACTGAAACGATTGAATGAGATTAGAAAATAAAATTCTAATTGTGGAGGTAAATCGTTGAATAACATTGGCTTTTTCAATATCTTGCAGGGCAATAAGAGGGGTAGTGAATTGAGAATTTAATGCGGGAATTTCGACGGACAATTGACCAATTTCCTGACCTTTTTTAATCGGTGCCTGTGGGTACTCACTGAATTGCGCAGTGGCTTTAATTTGCTTATCAGCGTTAATTGGGTAAATGACTGCAACGGGGCTTTTTAAACCGATATCAACCATTTGTTCGGAACCCATCCAGATGGGGGCTTTCGTTATCGGTACATCAGCATTAAACACAACTTCTTTTTTGAACTGGCGATTATACCAATTCAAAAGGGCTAGTCCTTCATCAGCGCGTTCAGCTGTAGATTTCAAACCACTCAATACAAACAACACTCGATTTCCTTCAAATTCAGCTGAACCAACTAAGCCATATCCCGAATCTTGAGTGTAACCAGTCTTCAAACCATCGGCACGAGAGTTTTCAGCAGCGAGAAGAGGATTACGATTAAAGCGATTACTTGGAGCACGCCCATCAAAGGAAAATTCTCTTTCAGAAAAATATTGATAATAGTCAGGATAATCAGTGATAATACGTTCAGCGATGTAGGCAAGGTCTCGAACGCTCATGTAATGATTTGGGTCAGGCCAGCCATTAGAATTAATAAAGTTTGAATTCGTCATCCCCATATCAAGGGATCTCGTATTCATTAATTGAGCAAACCCACTTTCTGAGGAGTCGGGAGAAAGTGTTTCTGCCAATACAACACTTGCATCATTACCAGACAAAACAACAACTCCCCGAATCAATTCTTCAACAGTGGGTGTGTCAGTGGTATCCAAGAACATTGTTGAGCCGCCATAAGTATTCATTGCGTATTGTGAAACGCGAAGACGCTCATCAAGCTTGAGTTGTCCTTTTTCCAATGCCTCAAAAACCATGTAAAGGGTCATGAGTTTTGACATTGAAGCTGGTGGAATGGGTTCATCGGCATTCTTTTCAAAAAGAATTATTCCTGTATTCACATCAACAATGATGGCATTTGTACTGCTAGTTTGAAACGCATTTAACTGAGTAGAAACAAGCAAGTAAGCCAGAAAAAAGGCGAAACATTTAGAGGTGAAATGCTCTAAAAAAGACATAGATTATTCCTCCTACTGATGGCTATTTTTTAGAAAAAATAAAATGAAGTCTAAAATTATCACTTAACATCACATAGATTCCATTACCAATTATCAGATGGCCAAACAAGAAATTACCCAGTCATTGGGTATCTTGCATTCATATCCGGAGGAGTGGCAGAGTGGTCGAATGCACCGGTCTTGAAAACCGGCGTGGGGGCAACTCCACCGGGGGTTCGAATCCCTCCTCCTCCGCCACTAAACGCACCATGATATTTTTTTCTGTTATCCCAAATTGTATTGACCCCGCTTAAATCCAATCTGACCTTCTTTTAATTGGTTCTCTTATTATTAGCAATTCCTAATGGCTACACAGAGTATAAACTCTCCTCTTTTGCTATAATTAACTTTGGAAATTTAGAGTTAATCAAATTGACAAGGCGATTATCAGAGAGTGATTATCGTTTCCACAAATCTAGTTTCTTTCCATGAATTAAAAGCCAAAATCATCCTCTTAACTCCAAAAGATGTCACTCCTAAAATTACTGCCTCCAAAGTTAAAATCCATCGTGCTTTCATAAAATGAACCTTTGTATGGTTGCAATGCAGTTAAATCCACCTGCGGCTTGCAACACCTACGAAACTCAATTAGGCAGATAATCAAATAGGTCAGATAGAAACGCTATAGTTTAAGCCGACTCCGCTGACCTATTCAGAATGTGAAAGTGATATGGGTGATTCTCCTAGATGGTCAACAACCATTATTTCTTATAACTTCCTTGCTATAGGACGCATCACGATAGAGCAAATCTATTCATTCGGAATTCTATCTTTGCAGACATCCATGTTATCTACGCGGAAGATTGAACAGACATCAAAATTGCTATTTCATTTTTGGTTTATCAGTCCCTACATTTTTAATTGCTTCAACCCTCAAATTTAAGGAAAACCCAAGTCATTAGACTTAATGAGTCAGCCCTTTAGGTATCGCACAATCTAGATTATTTTAATTTGCCATTGCGACAAGACGGATTCCACTAAAGCATCAACCCATTACTCAATCCATAAAATTGCGTTGAATAGGAAAAGCTCAAAGCCTAATCGTATAAAAATTCATTGAATCTATCGGTAAATTATAATCGGTAAGAATGAACTAGAACCAACATGAGTAGGAATATCCCCCTAAGTTGTTCCAGTTCATTCTAGCATTACTAATGGGAATTTACCTGATTATTAATTTACCACAAAAAGGCTCGAGCTGATCAAAATAAGGGTTATTTTTCTTTGCGTGACTTGTGTTGTTTCACCAAGAATTAATCGGCATCCGCCAATTGGAGATGAACTGCTGAAGTTTTACCCTTATTAGTCGCAACTTCGTATGTAACTTTTTGACCTTCATTTAATTTACGAATACCTGCTTTTTCTAATGCACTAATGTGAACAAAAACATCTTTTGTGCCATCTTCCGGGGCAATGAAACCATACCCTTTATTTGAATTGAAGAATTTTACTGTACCTTGTGCCATGATAATTTCCCTTTAGCGTTTAGGTTTATTTAGGAGCATTTATCCGATATAGCCACACCATGCCGCTTACCGTTTCACTCTCATTCAAACGCTTAGGATCAACTAACTGAGGAAGATCTTAAGAGAACCCTTTGTCAAGGTTTCTATCAATTTGTATTATCATTCAAGTAAGAGTAACAAAAACTCAAGTGCACTAATTGATTATAACTTCTCAAATTACAAGGAATTTCGATTCGTAATTATGTCAAATAGTTGAAAATGAGAAAAGGTGAGGTCGCTTAAGTTCACTCATTCGCCCAAGTCCTGTACAATACTTGCTATCACAAAAGCAGCGTTAAAGTGGTCAATTCTCTTTCACCAAAGAAAGGCATTGATGTGCAACATTTTTTGAAATCAAAAAATATGAAAAAATTATAAGAAGATATATAGTGGTATCCAATCAAATTAATTTAATTCGAGGAAATACATGAAAATTGTAAAAATTATTCTTACCTTTGTCGGTCTTACCATTGGGATGGGAAGTGTTGGGCTATTTGCCCAAGAATATTCATTTAAACTTCACCATTTTCTCAGTGCGAAAGCTCCAGCACATTCACAAATGCTTGAGCCTTGGGCTAGACAGGTTGAAGCCAATTCCAATGGAATGATTAAAATTGAACTTTTTCCCTCCATGAGCTTAGGGGGAACACCTCCAGAGCTCGTATCGCAGGCACGCGATGGAGTTGTTGATTTAATCTGGACAGTGAATGGATACACTCCTGGATTGTTTCCTAGAACGGAAGTAATCGAACTTCCTACTGTATACGTCAACGACCCAAAAGCAGCCAATCTGGCTATGTTTGATCTATTTGAGTCAGAGTTTAAAGAAGAATACATTGGTCTTGAAGTAATGTTCTTACATGTACATGGAGGACAAGGTATTCATACCAGAGACCAGGAAGTTCGTACACCGAGTGATTTGGCAGGATTAGATATCAGAACGCCAAGTCGAACCGGTGCATGGACAATTGAAGCTCTTGGAGCTAACCCAATTCAAATGCCTGTTCCTGACTTGCCTCCGGCACTTCAAAAAGGTGTTGTCGATGGAGCATTTATTCCTTGGGAAATTATTCCTCCCTTGCAGCTTCATAATCAAACTCAATACCAAATTGAAGGCACCAACATGACTCGATTTGGAACCGCTGTGTTTCAAGTATCAATGAACAAAGCGCGATGGGATAGCCTTCCTGCTGATATCCAACAAGCTTTTAAGGATGCTTCAAGTCGAGACTGGTGGAGCCAAGTCGGTGATATATGGCGTGCAAGCGACGATTTCGGAATCAATATGGCTGTAGAAAATGGCAATGAGCATATTGTTCTGACCGAAGAAGAAACAGCAAGTTTTATTGAGGCAACTCATCCTGTTGTTGAACGGTGGATTGGCGAAGTCTCAGGTAATGGAATTGATGGCGCAGGACTTGTTGAAACTGCACGTCAAGCAATTGCAGCTAATAGCCAATAAAATTCCTTAACGGATAGATAGGGATGGGCAATATTGTTAGGATATCCCGTTCCTTTATAGATTATTGGGCAATAGGAGGAGGAATCCTCCTATTTGCTGTGGTATTCATGAATGCCCTTTCTGTTGGTTTAAATATTTTTTGGAATCCCATTTCAGGCGATGTGGAGCTCACTGAAATGGGCGTGGCAGTGGGTGTCTTTGCTTTTTTGCCGTATTGCCAACTTCATTATTCCAACGTTTCGGCGGATATATTCACTTCAAGAGCATCACCTTCATTTCTCTGTGCTATCAAGGCAATCGCTTCAATCTTTGCTATTATCCTCGCAATATTGTTGTTTTGGTGGATGTTCAAGGGAATGGTCGATCGCTACAATTTTAACTATCTCAGCGCCATTCTTCTCATACCTATGTGGATACCGTTTGCGCCAGTGTTATTGTCACTGGTTCTGTTAATGGTTGCTTCAACCCTAACCCTCATTGAAAATCTCTCACCTATTTTAGCCAATAAAGTGACTTGATGGATCCCGTATCCATAGGAATTTTTGCACTGATTGCTTTGGTGGTCTTGATTGGTCTCAGGCTCCCCATAGCTTATGCTATGATCTTAATTGGAGGTATTGGGATCGCATTGATTAACGGACCAAATTTGCTCTTAAATCAATTAAAAACATTAGCGTATTTTCAATTTTCAAAGTACAGCCTAACGGTTGTCCCAATGTTTATACTCATGGGTTGCTTAGCCTCTAAAACAGGATTATCAAGGGCTCTTTTTCGGGCGGCTAACGCTTGGTTTGGTTGGTTGCGTGGTGGGACAGCCATGGCGGTGATAGCTTCTTGTGCTGGATTTGGCGCCGTTTGTGGCTCATCCATTGCAACTGTGAGCACAATGGGAAGAGTAGCTCTACCAGAACTTAAGAAATTCAACTATTCAAATTCTCTTGCAACGGGTTCAGTTGCGGCTGGCGGAGTATTAGGAATACTGATACCGCCCTCTGTTGCGTTGACAATTTATGCAATCATTGTTGAAGCAAATATTGTGTCAATGTTTCTTGCCGCAATTATCCCTGGGTTGATGGCCACAGTTTTGTTTATCTTGGTCGTCGCGGGATACGTATTGGTTGTACCTAATTCTGGTCCTCGCGGGGCAGGAGTTGATACAAAAGAGTTTATCGCTGCTACCAAAGGCGTAATTCCTGTTCTCATCATATTCCTTTTGGTCATTGGGGGAATGTTTTTTGGTTTCTACAATCCGACACCAGCAGCGGCAATAGGAGTCTTTCTTGTTTTAGTTTTCGGTTTAATTAACCGTCAATTAAAAACAAAGGGAATTGCTGAGGCAATCAAAGAAACCGCTGCAACAACCGGAATGATTTACCTGATTCTATTTGGTGCTGAATTAATGAAAATCTTCCTGTCGCGGGTTGGCCTCCCACAAACTACCGCGGCTTGGATAATTGAAACTGGTATTTCACCTTTGGGAGTCATGATTATCATTCTTATCGGGTTGATCTTACTAGGTTGCTTAATGGATAGTTTATCCATGATACTTTTGGTTATTCCATTCTTCTGGCCAATGCTTGTTGAAATTAACGGAGGTATTTACCAAGGCACTGAGGGTTCTGGATTTGGAATGAGTACGGAGGAGCTCAAAATCTGGTTTGGCATATTGGCATTAATTGTTGTTGAATTAGGCTTAATCACTCCACCTGTGGGGCTAAATGTTTTTGTTATTAGCTCGTTGGCAAAGGATGTTCCAATGGTGGATACCTTTAAGGGAGTTGCACCATTTTTTGGAATTGAAATTATTCGGGTTGCTATTGTATTTGCTTTCCCGATATTGACTTTGTGGTTACCGTCCTTGGGAACTTAACTCATTAATTTCACTCAGTGAAAATGAGGGGCTGAACAATTGCATTAATAATTTACGCATTTTCTACTTGTGGACCGCTATTCAATAGAGTTGATTTTCGTCGGGCTATTGCCCCGAATATCCTAAAATCACTAACCCTATAAATGAGCCCAAGAATTACAGGGCAATTCGAACCCGGAATGACGCGGAAGAGCACCAATAATCATATAAAGTGATATTCATAGGTCTTTACTTTCGAGCAAGATTTTCAAACCGTCGGTAAAGGCGACACCCTTATCACCGAGAATTTGAACTAATTTTTCGTTATAGTTGACCGCGATGGGCTTTAGTTCAGCCATTAATTTTTCTCCTTCACTTGTCAATGAAAGAAAGGATTCACGCTTATCAGCAGGATTTTTCTCCCGGTTAATCAAACCAGAGTTCTCCAATCTATTGCAGGCTCTGCTAACCCGAGATTTGTGCATATCAACCTTGCTTAATAGTTTGTTCGTTACAATTTGCCCTGATTGAGATAAATGGAACAATACCCGCCATTCAGGTATCGACAGTTGGTGGTTGATATTGTATTTCTTCTCCAACCCCCGGCTTAATTTGCCAGCCAGCGCACTGATTTGATAAGGCAAAAAGTTGGTTAGATTATATTCGGTCATTCAGCAAATAAAGATAAAACTAAAATATTGGCCTTGATTCTCAAGCGAAGAACATAGTGTACTGAATTTCTTTTGTATCAATACTTTTATAAAGACGATCCTTGGAACAATCTTCCAACATGATTATTGGATTCCCCTTGAAGATATAGCTAAGTTATTTCTGCAAAGCATATAAACATGAAAATAATTAGTTGCAACTGCAACTAATTTAACTATAATTAAAACTCTCTACAAATGCAGGGTTGGAAAAATGGATCAATTTACGGAAAGTCAGAATAAAGTACAGGATCAAACCCAATCCAGACCGATTCTAAACTATATGCCAGGTTTTGGTAATGATTTTGAAACTGAAGCTATACCTGATGCACTTCCCCAAGGACAAAACAGTCCACAGAATTGCGCATATGGTCTATATGCCGAACAGCTTTCAGGAACACCATTTACTGCTCCTCGCGGGCAAAATGAACGAACCTGGTGTTATCGAATAAGACCTTCAGTTCGTCATTCATCCAGGTATAAACAAATTGACATGCCCTATTGGAAGACTGCACCGAGCATAAATGATGAGATTATTTCTCTAGGGCAATACAGGTGGGATCCACTTCCAATAGAGGATGCACCAACAACTTTCTTGACTGGTATGAAAACGATGACGACCGCGGGCGATGTCAATACTCAAACAGGTATGGCTGCTCATGTGTATATCATCACCGAATCAATGGAAGATGAATATTTCTACTCGGCGGATTCGGAATTACTGATTGTACCTCAGCAAGGGGAATTACGCTTTCGCACAGAGTTGGGGATCATTGACCTACAACCACAGGAAATTGCCATCATTCCAAGGGGAATGGTAATCAGGGTGGAAGTGCTGGCCGGACCAGCCAGAGGATTTGTTTGTGAGAATTACAGTTCTAAATTCGATTTACCCAACAGGGGACCGATAGGAGCAAATTGTTTGGCCAATCCCAGGGATTTCAAGACACCAGTGGCAGCCTTTGAAGATAAGGAAACACCTTCAAGAATGGTCATTAAATGGTGTGGTGCTTTTCATGCCTGTGAAATCAACCAGTCACCCCTTGATGTGGTTGCCTGGCATGGCAATTATGCTCCATGCAAATATGATCTGAGAACCTTTTCACCGGTCGGTGCCATACTTTTCGACCACCCGGACCCCTCCATTTATACTGTCCTGACTGCTCCCTCAGGATTTGAAGGAACAGCCAACATAGATTTTATCCTTTTTCGGGACAGGTGGAATGTTGCCGAACATACCTTCCGTCCACCTTGGTATCACAAGAATATTATGTCTGAACTTATGGGTAATATTTATGGTATTTATGATGCAAAGCCGGAAGGGTTTGTTCCAGGAGGGATGAGTTTGCACAACATGATGCTTCCCCATGGTCCGGACAAAGAAGCCTTTGAAGCTGCTACATCTGTCAATCTGGAACCCTCAAAGTTGGAAAATACCATGAGTTTCATGTTTGAGACCAGGTTTCCACAACATCTGACTGAATTTGCTGCTTTCGAAGCAAAGCTTCAAACAGATTATATTGACTGTTGGTTGCCACTCGAGAAAAAATTTACGGACAAACCATAAACCCTTTTCTCAAATATTACGTAAGGATTACTAAGTGACTATTGACAGATTGGTAATTTTGGGGTCCAAGGGTGGTCCATCCCTTCGAACCGCAGAAAGAATGCCCACCTCCAACCTCATTGAAATTGGTGGCAAGGTTTGTGTGGTGGACTGTGGTCTTGGCGTAACCGCAAGGTTGGTAAAAGCTGGAGTAAAACTTGCTGACATAGACTATATCTTCATTACTCATTTGCATTCCGACCATTTGTTGGAACTAGGGCCACTCCTTCATACTGCCTGGACAACCAATCTGCACAAAAGGATAACTGTTTTTGGACCAGTAGGTACAGAAGAATATTTGAATCATTTTTATCAATCGTTGAGTTTCGACATTAATCTTAGGATTGAAGATGAAGGACGGCCAGATTTAAGGGATTTGGTAGAAATAAGAGAATATAAGGAAGGGGTTGTACTTAATGAATCCCCAAGGGTAACTGCACTCAAGGTTCCTCATCCTCCAGTGGAGGAATGTTATGCCCTGAAAATGGAAAATGAGGGCTGGAAAGTAACTTTTGGCAGTGATACAGCCTATTTTCCACCACTAATGGATTTTGCCCGAGGAAGTGACATTCTGATTCATGAAGCCATGTTGAAAAGTGCTATTGAGGAATTGATCAAGCTAACCAGTATGGCCCCAAGACTGAAACAGCATCTTTTTGCAAGTCATACACTTGTGAAAGACGTAGGTAGGATTGCAAAAGGAGCAGAGGTCAATTTACTGATTGTGAACCATTTGGTTCCTGTTGCTTTACAAGGGATTAATGAAAAGGATTGGCTGGACGAAATCAACAAGACATGGCAAGGAAAAACCATTTTTGCTACGGACGGTTTGGAAATCAGGAGACATGGAAATTGAAACTAGCTTCATTAAATGACGGTACCCTTGATGGTAGGCTGGTTGTGGTATCAAGAGATCTACAAAAATATGTTGATGCCTCGGCTATTGCACCAACCTTGCAATATGCCGTGGATGACTGGGCACATATCAAACCCAAGTTGGAAGTACTGGCATTAAAAGTAGAGTCGGAGGATATCGGCCTGGAGTTCAAGCCAGGTAATGTCTATTCTCCCTTGCCCAGGTCCTATCAGTGGGCTGATGGATCGGCTTATTTGAACCACGTTGAGCTGGTCAGAAAAGCCCGAAACGCCCAAGTACCTGATTCCTTTTTTGAAGATCCCCTGATGTATCAGGGTGGTTCTGATAGTTTTTATACGCCACATGGTCCGATTGAATTGCTTGATGAAAGTTGGGGTATAGATTTGGAAGCAGAAGTTGCTGTCATTGTGGATAAAGTTCCGATGGGCATATCAGCTGAAGAAGCTCCAAACTATATCCGTTTGATAATGCTCGTGAATGATGTCAGTTTAAGAAACCTTATTCCGGCAGAATTAGGCAAGGGATTTGGTTTTTTTCAGTCCAAACCAGCCACGGCATTTTCACCGGTGGCAGTGACCCCGGATGAAATCGAATCCTGGTCTGAGGGGACAATACACCTGCCCCTGTGTGTAGATATCAACAAGCAACCCTTTGGCCGGGCAAATGCAGGTGTTGACATGACGTTCAATTTCTTCCAGTTGATAGCCCACGCAGCCAAGACGCGGGAATTGGCAGCAGGAACGATAATTGGTTCTGGTACGATTTCCAATAAGCTGGACGGTGGGCCTGGCAAGCCAATTTCGGAAGGTGGCGTGGGATATTCCTGTATTTCGGAAATAAGAACCGTGGAAACCATAAACGAAGGTAAGCCGAGGACACCTTTCTTGCAATTTGGGGACGCCGTTGAGATCTGGATGGATGACAAGGAAGGCCAATCAATATTTGGTTCAATTAAACAAACAGTAAAGAAATATGAGAGATAAAATATGGCAAAAGAATTCGCTTCCAGGAGTGACCTGACCGAGAAAAAAACAAGTTTTACCGAAATTGGCAAAGGGCTATACGCTTTTACAGCAGAAGGAGATCCCAATTCTGGTGTAATCATTGGGGATGATTCCGTCATGGTAATCGAAGCCCAGGCAACACCGAGGCTGGCTTCCAAGGTAATAGAAGAAATCCAAAAGGTCACGGATAAGCCTATAACTCACCTTGTCCTGACACATTATCATGCCGTTAGAGTTCTGGGTGCTTCTGCTTTTAACGCCCAACAAGTCATTATGTCAGAAACAGCCAGAGGAATGGTCGTTGAGAGAGGACAAGAGGATTGGGACAGCGAATTCAACAGATTCCCCCGACTTTTTGAAGGACATGAATCCATCCCTGGCTTAACTTGGCCAACCACTACATTTAATGGCAGGATGACCGTTTATCTTGGAAACAGAAAGGTAGAAATCATGCAATTTGGTCGGGCTCACACCGCTGGTGATGCAGTTGTGTGGGTTCCTGATGAACAGGTCATGTATACTGGTGATATTGTGGAGTATAAATCTGCATGCTATTGTGGCGATGGTCATTTCGAAGATTGGCAGGATACCCTCGATATAGTAGAAAACTACCAACCTGAAGCGATTGCACCGGGAAGAGGTGATGCCCTGGCGGGGTCACAACTGGTTACTGCAGGTCTTGATGGAACCAGGGAGTTTCTGGATGCTACTTATATGCCGGTTGTACGGGTAGCTTCCAGAAATGGAACCCTGAGGGAAGCCTGGGATGAGGTCAGGGCAAATTGCGATGATCGATTTGGTGACTATGCGATTTATGAACATTGCTTGCCATTTAACGTTGCCAGAGCCTATGATGAGGCTCGAGGAGTTGACACACCTAGGATATGGACGGCCGAACGAGACCTTGAAATGTGGAACAAACTCCAGGACTAATTTTGCAATAAGACAAATTACCTTACCCATATAGATGCCTTACCAAGCCAAGGAGTATACTTTCGTTCCTCCCCCGGGACTTGACAGCAAGGAACAATCCAAGCAGGTTGTTATTGTCGGGGCTGGGCCCATAGGATTGGCAATGGCCATTGAATTGGCCAATCATGATATTCCATCCGTTATCCTTGATGAAAGCAATAAGGTTTCAACAGGTTCAAGGGCCATTTGTTGGTCAAAAAGATCGTTGGAAATATTTGATCGCTTGGGCATTGGTGACCAGGCTCTGGCCAAAGGTGTGATGTGGAAGGTCGGTAGAACCTACCACCGGGATAGGGAGTTATTTAATTTTGATCTCCTTCCCGAGCAAGGGCACAAATACCCGGCTTTTGTCAATCTCCAGCAGTATTACGTTGAAGAGTATCTGGTTGCCAAAGCCCAAACCCTGGATTTGATTGATTTGAGATTTTTAAACAAGGTCGTGGGAATCCAGAACGGTCCCAATTCGGTCAAGATAGACATAACAACACCACATGGTGATTATGAACTTAAAACGGAATATCTGGTGGCTTGTGATGGCGTTAGATCAACCGTCAGAAAAAAACTCGGGTTGGAATTTATTGGTGAACTTTTCGAGGAAAGATTCTTAATTGCCGACATAGAGATGCACAGGGAGTTTCCTCCAGAACGAAGGTTCTGGTTCGAACCTGCTTTTCATGAGGGTCAATCAGCTCTTTTACACAAGCAGCCGGATAATATTTATCGGATTGATCTACAACTCGGTTGGGAGGCAGACTCCGAGAAGGAAAAGTTACCGGAAAATGTTATTCCTCGCATTGAGAAGGTTGTTGGTACCAGTGATTTTAAAATAGATTGGGTGTCGGTCTATACCTTCCAATGTCGCCGATTGGAGAAGTTTGTCCATGGAAGGGTGATTTTTGCGGGAGATTCCGCCCATGTGGTTTCCCCTTTTGGTGCCAGGGGAGGAAACGGGGGTCTACAAGATGTGGATAATCTAGGCTGGAAATTGGCAGCAATCATCAAGGGCCGATCACCAGAATCACTCATGGATACCTATAATGCAGAAAGAGTTTTTGGCTCAGATGAGAACATTGCCCATTCGACAAGAACTACTAAGTTCATGACACCCTCAGATGGTGTTGAAAGGATGTTCAGAGATCAACTTTTTAAATTGACTCGGGTTACAAAATTTGCCAGAAACTGGATTAATCCTGGTAGATTATCTGTACCTGCCGTTTATCCGAAGTTTGAAGATCAGGCACCAGAACTCCCCCTGATTGCCAGACCTGGTTCGGTAGCACCGGATGCACTGCTGGATGATGGTAATTGGTTGCTTAACCTGTTTGATAAAAATGTGACAGTGCTTGGAATAAATACGGAAATTCCCGAAATTAAAAACTGCCAAAGGCTCAACCTACCAGCCAATGAATTTATCAAGGCGAGATACCTAGGTGAACAATCCAAAGCTATTTATCTCATCCGACCTGACCAGGTTATCTGTGGTCGATGGCTGGAGGTTTCAGAAAAGCATGTAAAACGTGAAATCAATCAAATTTGGGGATTGGTATAAATGAGCTCAAACATAAAGTCCCAACCACAAGCTAGTGTGGATGAAATCTACCAGAACCTTTTGGAGGTTTTTGAAGAAGTTGAGGAATCACAACGAATGGAATTTGCCATTATGGTAGTCATTTCACTTTGTGATCAAATTAAAGACCAGGGAAGAATTACCGAAATCCTGAACACCTGTCGTCTAGCCTTGGAGAAAGCAGATTGAAGGAAAAATCAGCTTTACCGAATTTCGAATTGGAGAAATTATATAGTAATGAAGGTTTCAAGGTTATTGTCGGTGTTGATGAAGCTGGTAGAGGGAGTATTGCGGGTCCGGTCACAGCCGGTGCAGTAATTTTCACGAAAGAATCCTTTCCTCATGGTCTTGATGATTCCAAAAAATTGTCCCCTCAACAAAGAACCAGGATATTTGAAGAAATCAAGGAAACAGCATTGTTTTCCTTTGCTCATGTGCCAGTAGAGGATATAGAGAGAATTAATATCCTCCAGGCTGCCTTGAAGGCTATGACACTTGCAGTTGATTCGCTTCACGTTTCACCAGACTTGGTTCTTGTAGACGGTAATTGGTTTCCTCCCAACCTACCCTGCAAAGGAGTAGCCGTAGTTAAGGGAGATCAGAAATCCCTGACAATTGCGGCTGCTTCGGTCGTCGCCAAGGTAAATAGGGATAACCTTATGGGTCAATTAGCCAAAGTGGAACCTGTTTACGGTTGGGATACCAATATGGGTTATGGCACTAGGAAACATTTACAGGCACTAGGAAAGTTTGGTCCCTCCAGACATCACCGAAAGTCCTTCCTTCCCTTGCGTAAACTATTTGAAGATTAGCTCCATTTAGCCAGTATTAGAAACTTGAGATTCCATTGATTGGAATTCATGGACCGAAACTGGCAGGGGTGGATGGGCTCGACCCCCCGACACCCGGTTTTGGAGACCGGTGTTGTTTTTTGAGAAATGCTAAAATGTCTGAAGTCAAGAGAATTAGACGAACGCTAAAGTAAGGACAAGTCGTCACGCTTTAATTGATAAAGCTGAATTCTAATACGGTAATCCGGTATAATTGTCTGAAAATACGGATTGCATTAATTTAGAATCTTTGAGGTGATTGAGCTCACTTTCACCAATTTTTTCTTCAAAAGGGTTTTGGTTTGGGTCGTGATGAAACATGCGCGTCATCCACCAGCTGAATCGCATGGATTTCCATACCCGCATTAGGGCTTTATTTGAATATTCATTTATTTTGTCCAATTGATTGTTAAAAAAATAACTCACAAGAGCCTCATGGGCGTAATAGACGTCAGAAGCTGCTAAATTAAGTCCCTTGGCACCAGTTGGAGGAACGATATGAGCTGCATCTCCGCATAATAGTAAGTGGCCCTCCTGCATGGTATTGGCAACATATGAACGCAATGGAGCAATCGATTTTTCAATAGAAGGACCAGTAATAAGATTACTTCTTACATGCTTGGGAATTCTCAATTTGAATGACTCCCAAAATCGTGCATCAGACCAATTTCCAACATTTTCTCCTGTTGGCACCTGAACATAATATCGAGAAAGAGATTTTGAACGCATTGACGCAAGAGCAAACCCCATGGAACTTCGTGAATATATGAGCTCGTCTTCAACAGGAGGAGTTTCGGAGAGAATTCCTAACCAACCGTACGGAAGTTGAATTAAATAGGGGTTTTCTTGATTACGCTTTATGATTTTATTGCTAATTCCATGAAAGCCGTCACAGCCAATCACGAATTCACATTGGACTGATTTGGTTTGACCATTATTTTCATAGACAACAGTGGGTCGTGAACTTGTATGGTCAAGAATTTTTTCGACTTTCGCTTCATGGATTATGGGAATATTCCTCCGGTCCAATAGTTCATATAAGTCTTTTGTTACTTCAGTTTGCCCATAAACTGTCACTTGCTTATCAATTGACTCCTTAAAATCAATGTGAAACATATCCTCGTCTGTTGCAATGAACACACCGTTATGTTTCAAGCCATTCTGTAACAGGTTTTTTCCAGCACCAATTTCAACAAGTTGGTTGACAGTTCCCGTTTCTAAAACGCCAGCTCTAATACGCGAAAGAACATATTTTCGAGTTCTTTGTTCAAGAACAATGACATCAATGCCTCTTGCCGCTAGCTTCGCAGCTAAAAGCAATCCTGATGGCCCGCCACCAATAATAACAACTTGTACAAACATTTAGTATACCTTAGGAGGAACTTGCTAGAATTTCTTAAAATAAATTCCAAGGAGACCAAATAATTTTACGAAATGCGATTTGATACTTTTGAAAGATATTATCAGCAAATGCAATCTTATATGGACTCTTGGCTGTACTTATTCACATTTCGACAAAAATGAGTCTTAATAAATCTCAATTAAAAATATCAGCTTTATTTCCATTTGATTGAACAACCCATTGACGGAAATTGGATGTCAGGACCTTGTCCAGTCGCAATGATTTGTTTCATTGCAATCACCAGGTCACGGTCTCGTTGATGACTTAGTTTTCCCGTACTTCCGGCATCATCTAACCGTCCCCTATAATTAAGTTCCATTTCAGCATTAAACCCAAAAAAATCAGGTGTGCACTCAGCACCGTAATCGCGTGCTACTTTTTGGGATTTATCATGCAGATAAGGAAAGGGTAATTTGTGTTTCTTGGTAAAAACTTTCATTTTCTCAAACGAGTCATCGGGGTAGGCAATCGGGTCATTTGAACAAATCGCCACAACCTTTACACCGACAGTCATCAGTTCTTGGCTGTCAAAGATCAATCGCTCCATTGCCGAAATAACATAAGGGCAATGGTTGCAGATGAAAATCACGAGTGATGCCGTGCTATTTTTGAGGTCATCCAATGAAACCACTTCACCATTTGTTGATGGTAAATTAAAATTTTTTGCTTTCCAGCCAAAATTACAAACAGGAGGACGAACAGCCATATTTTTCTCCAAAATGACAGGTTACATTACTTAAATTGAGATTGCAAACGCATAGTTGATGCCTTTAATTGAGCAATATTGGATTGGTAAATTTCTGGATTCTGAGCATTTCCTCCACGGAAAACCGCAGTACCAGCAACTAATACATTAGCCCCTGCAGCAACAATCTCTCCAGCATTCTCTCGGGTTACCCCTCCATCAACTTCTAAGACGATATTTCTTGGTTGGGTATAGTACGACAATTCAATAATTTTTTTGAGCTGGCTATCGATAAACTGTTGTCCGCCAAATCCAGGATTAACAGTCATAACGCAGATTAAATCAACCAAATCAATCACTTCTAAAACCATTGCAATTGGAGTGCCGGGATTAAGGGCAACTCCTGCTTTTATATTGGCTGCTTTGATCTGTTGAATATCCTTATAAAGATGAGAACTCGCTTCACAGTGAACTGTGACAATATCAGCACCACTCGTTAGAAATGACTCCAAGAGAATCTGAGTAGGTGAAATCATTAAGTGAACATCAATGGTACCCTTTATGTATTTGCGCAAGGAGCTGACGACCCCGGCACCAATGGTTAGATTAGGAACAAAATGTCCATCCATCACATCGATATGAATCCAATCACACCCTGCTTTTTGCACTGCTTGACACTCGGCCCCGAGTTCAGCAAAGTCAGCACTAAGTATTGAGGGGGCAATGATCATTTGTAAGGTGTACTCAATCCCAAATACTACGACTGACGACTGGCAATGAGATCCTCAACGACAGAAGGGTCAGCCAAGGTTGAGGTATCACCTAAGTTGCTCAAGTCATTTTCGGCTATTTTACGTAAAATCCGACGCATAATTTTGCCTGAACGAGTCTTGGGTAAACCAGGTGCCCAATGAATTATATCGGGCTTGGCTATTGGACCAATTTCTTTACGAACCCACAACTCCAGTTCTTTTTTCAGAGGAGAGGTATATTCCACACCGTCCATTAAGGTTACGAATGCATATATGCCTTGCCCCTTAATATCATGCGGATAACCAACGACAGCGGCCTCAGCGACTGATTCATGGGCAACTAAAGCACTTTCAATTTCTGCTGTTCCCATTCGATGTCCTGAAACATTGAGAACATCATCAACCCGTCCGGTTATCCAATAATCGCCGTCCTCATCACGGCGACATCCGTCGCCACTAAAATAGTATCCTTGATATTGTTGGAAGTAAGTTTCCATGAACCTTTGATGGTCGCCATAAACCGTGCGCATTTGCCCAGGCCAACTATCGGCAATGCAAAGCACACCCTCAGCGACTGTATCTTCAACTAACATTCCTGATTCGGGTTCTAAAATAACGGGTTTTATTCCAAAAAATGGCTTTGTTGCCGAGCCTGGTTTGGCTGGAACGGCACCAGGTATAGAGGTTAATAAATGTCCTCCTGTTTCAGTTTGCCACCACGTATCAACTATTGGGCAATTTTCATTCCCAACAACCTTATGATACCATTTCCATGCCTCGGGATTAATGGGCTCCCCGACAGTACCGAGCACCCTTAAAGAAGACAGATCAGATTGACTGACCCATTTATCACCAAGACCCATAAGAGCTCTTATGGCAGTTGGAGCTGTGTAAAATTGGTTCACTTTATATTTTTCACATATTTTCCAGAATCGATCGGGATTAGGAAAAGTTGGAACGCCTTCAAACATCAGAGTTGTGGCACCATTAGCCAACGGTCCATAGATGATGTAGCTATGACCGGTTACCCAACCAACATCTGCGGTACACCAGAACACATCTCCGTCATGATAGTCAAACACGTATTTGTGTGTTAGCGAAGCATAAACTAGATATCCACCACTAGAGTGAACAACCCCTTTAGGTTTGCCTGTTGAACCGGAAGTGTACAGAATAAAAAGAGGATCTTCAGCATTCATCACTTCTGGGAGGCACTCGCTTGGTACCGTTTGAGCTAACTGGTAATAATCAAAATCCTGCTGATCATTCCATGCGACATCTCCATTAGTTCTTTTAACAACAAGAAGCTTTACCTTTTCAGAACAGTGTTCAAGAGCTTTATCTGCATTGGCTTTGAGCGGTGTACCTCGTCCACCTCTAGGAGCTTCATCAGCAGTAATGACAACCTTGGTATCAGAATCATTTATACGATTAGCTAGAGCATCGGAGCTAAATCCAGCAAAAACAATGGAATGGATAGCACCAATACGTGCGCATGCTAGCATTGCGTAGGCCGCTTCGGGTATCATAGGGAGGTAGATTACAACTCGATCACCCTTTTTCACTCCCATTGATTTTAGAACATTGGCCATTCGGCATGTTTCGTCATGGAGTTCTTGGTAGGTAATTTTCTTAGCTTGGTGTTCCGGGTTATCAGGCTCCCATAAAATCGCTGTTTGATGAGCTCTGTCTTTGAGGTGTCGGTCAATACAATTGGCCGACACATTCAATTGTCCATCTTCAAACCACTTAATGGATACATTAGGAAAAGAGTAATTGACGTTCTTGACAATAGTGAAGGGTTTGATCCAGTCAATGCAATGCGCCATTTCAGACCAAAAACCTTCAGGGTCATTGCGTGATCTTTCTTGCCACTCGTTGTATTTTGCTTCGCTTATTAGAGAATGTGATACAAACTCTTTTGAGGGATAAACTAAATTTTGACTCATCAAATTAATCCTTCCTGACACCACTTTTAATTTTTATTAACTGAGGAAACTCTAATAAATTGTATGTGAAAAATACAACTATACCAATAAATGATTTTATTTGTTCAGTTTTGACTTGAACAAAATCAAAATATCGTACGAAATCATTATTAATTGATACGCTCATTAACTGAATTATAATCCCTCCGAAGCAGAAAAATTCAATTAGAATTGGTATTATAATGCAATCTCGTCCTGAATAAATTCATGCAACATATGCAATCAGTAGGTGATTCACGATTTCCACAAATTCAACCAATGGGTGAGGGCGGTTTACTCATTGTTTTAGCTGATTCAGTTTCCTTAGAAACGACCAAGAAAATTTTAGCCATAGACAGTCTTCTTCACCAATGTGATCAGTTTACCACCCTTGAAACAGTTCCCGCTTTGCGATCTATACTGGTAAAAACTGATCCTTTATTAAACAATGTTGGAGAGTTAGAAGCATTGTGTCACAAACTATTAAAGAAAATATGCCAACAGGCTGAATTGAATCTCGATTCTCGAAGATTTTCGATTCCCGTTATCTATGGCGAGGAATGGGGTCCAGACCTGGGTGACTTCTGCCAATATTCTGGAATGAGCAAAGAAGCCGCAATTTCGCTCCACACAAGCGTGGAATTGATTGTCCTTTGCCTAGGATTTTCGCCTGGATTAACATATCTTGCCGAGTTGCCAGAAGAATTTAATCTGCCTAGAAAAGAGATGTACTGTGCTGGAGTTCCAGCTGGGTCGGTGCTAATTGCGAATCGACAAACTGTTTTCACAGCATCACAAATTCCAACAGGTTGGCATCGAATTGGTACGTCACCAGTCATTGGATTTTGTCCAGAAAAGCACCATCCTTTTTTATTTCGTCCTGGTGACCGAATTCGCTTTTTTGCCATTGACCCATCTGAAGAATCACAAATTGATGTAAATACATTTTGGTTATGAATTGATGAGCCTTTTAGTTTTGGAATTATCGGGTCTAGCAACTTTCCAAGATCTAGGACGAATGGGTTTTCAAAAGTACGGAGTATCAAAGGGGGGTGCAATTGACACATATGCTCTGGCTGAAGGCCAGGCAATCCTGAATAATGATAAAAATACAGCGGCCCTTGAACTCCAACATGGAGGTGGAAAGTTCAAATGTCTCAATACAATTTGGTTAGCAACCTCAGGAGGTACAATGGAAGCATCTGTTAGTAATAATTCTATTCCTTGGCGGACTTCCTTTGAGCTCAAACCGGACCAAATTCTAACTCTAGAGAAGAGACAATCCGGTGTGTATAGTTATCTTCATATGTTAGGAGGCATTGACTGCCAGAAGATCATGGGGTCGCACTCAACTCACGTTCCATCGGGATTAGGTGAATGCCCGCAATCAGGGACAATCATTAATCCCAAGCCGACACAGGTTAAGATCAACCAGCCGGTTTACTTAGAGCAGCCAAATTATTTTAATAGTAAGGTTATTAGGATTCTGCAAAGCCCGCAATCGGGATATTTTAACCCCAAAGATATCGAATCTTTGGAAACTCAACTATTTACAATGACAACGCAACGAGACCGTATGGGTGCAAGAATTAATGCGGAAAACTTCAGAATCCAGGCAAAAGCAGGACTTACTCTCCTTTCCGACCCAATTATTGAAGGCGATATTCAAGTTCCTGTTAATGGTATTCCAACGATTCTGCTGGCTGATTGTCAACCAACTGGAGGGTATCCAAGGATTGCGACAGTTATTCAAGCAGATTTACACAAAGTCGGCCAATTGCAGCCAAACGAATCTTTTCGGTTTAAATTCGTTAATCGAAATGAAGCAATCAATGAACTTGCACGATTTAGAAAAAAAATTGTGGATATTCCCAACCAGCTAAAGCCGTATGTCAGAAAATTAGATACACTTCCAAATCTTTTGGAATATAATCTTATCAGTGGTGTTGTCGGAGAAAATGATGGTGAACTACATTGATATAAATGCTGATCTAGGAGAGAGCTTTGGTCCATGGCAAATGGGAAATGACTCTCAACTCCTTAAAATTGTTTCATCGGCCAATGTCGCATGCGGCTTTCATGGTGGTGATCCTCTTCAAATGTATAAAACTTGTCAGAGATGTGTTGACAATGGAGTCGCAATCGGTGCGCATCCGGGATTTCGGGATTTAGTTGGTTTTGGTCGACGTGAAATCTTCGGTTGCAATCCGGACGAACTCAAAGCCGAAGCAATTTATCAAATCGGAGCACTCAATGCGATTGCACAATCAGCAGGCACCAAAGTGAGTCATGTTAAGTTTCATGGTGCCCTTGCTAATATGGCGTCCCGTGATGAAGAATTAGCTAAAGTATTGTTTGATGCCGTGATGAGTGTTTCGGAACACCTTTATGTAGTTGTCATTGCGGGAACAAAACAGCAGTTGGCTGCAGAAGAGCTGGGTATATTGATGATTAAAGAGATTTTTGCTGACCGAGCTTACAATTCCGATGGAACACTTGTAAGTCGGGCGGAGCCCAAAGCAGTGATTTGGGATCCCGAACAGTGTGCAAAGAATATGTTGGAAGCAGTTAATTCGGGTTGTATCACGGCCATAAACGGGAAAAAATTAGAAATCGTTCCCGAAACGATATGTGTTCATGGGGACGGACGAGAAGCGATCAATATTGCTCAAGCTATTCGGGTTAGACTTGAAAGTGCAGGGATCAAAATTCGTCCATTTGCCAAGCAAACGATACGGAATCAGTCACTAAATTAAGCAGAATTTATTGATTCAGCTGCATCTGAATCTTCTTTGACCTCTTCAACTTCTGCAGGTTTTTCAAAAAATTCTTCATTATTTTCTTCGGCTATTGTCTTTGACTGATTTTCAGCTTCGGCAGTTGAACGTGCAACATTGACAATAATTGAGACGACCACTTCTGGATGAAGGACAACTCTTACGTCATGAAGACCAATTTCTTTGATAGGCTTGTCAAGTTCAATTTGATTACGATCAATTGTTAATCCACTTGCAATGGCAGATTCAGCGATATCGCGTTTCGTAACGGAGCCATAAAGCGACCCAGTTTCAGAGGCTTGGCGAACAAGAACAAATTCTCGAGCGTTAATTTTTTCTGATATGGCATCGGCCTCTTTCTTAAGTTCTAGGTTCCGAGCCTCAATCTCAATTCGCGTCTCTTCAAAAAATTTACGATTTTCATCGGTATTTTTGAGTGCTTTTTTTTGAGGAAAAAGGTAATTTCGGGCAAAGCCTGGTTTGACTTTGACTTTATCACCCATGAGTCCAAGATTTTGAATTCTTTCGAGCAGTATAACTTCCATGGTCGTCACTCTACCTATTGGTGTAAGGAAGTAGGGCTAAGAAACGTGCACGTTTGATAGCTTGGGCTAATTCCCTTTGCTTGGGCGCTGATACAGAAGATATTCGGCTGGGTATGATCTTCCCTTGCTCGCTCAAAAAGCCACGAAGCAAACGAATATCTTTATAATCTATCGTTGGTGCATTATCGTTTGAAAACGGGCACGACCGTCTTCTTTGGAAAAAGGTTTGTCTAGGCATCAATCTAATTTCTTTTCAATCAATTGTTAGTTTCAATCAGTGGAGTGGGCTCTTCAGAATGCTGGTCCACTTTGATCGACAGGTAGCGAATAATATCTTCATTAATTCGAAGTCTTCTTTCGATTTCATTTATTGATTCAGGTGGGGTATCAAGTCGAAAAAATAAATAGTGACCGCTTTTATTTTTATTTATGCTGTAGGCAAATTTTCGTGTGCCCCAGTATTCTTTTCCAACGATTGAACCTCCCAACTCTTCAACCATTGCTTCAATCATTTTAGAAAGATTATCAACTTGAAAAGTTGACAATTCTTTACGAGTAATACAGACATGCTCATACAAAGACATTAAGTACCTCGTTGCCAAACAAAAATTTATTCATAAATCCTCAATAGTTTTCCAATATAAGTGCTGTGACAAAGGCGAAAAAACAATTGTACAAACTTAATACGATTAGAAGTGCCTTCAAGTGAGCAAATATTTGCTATTAAGTGGTTTAATTGCTTTAAAATGCAACAGTTTTTGTAGGATAAATTCATTTTAGGAGTATTTGTTTTGAAAAAAGCTCTTGTCTTTCCAGGCCAAGGTTCCCAAGAAGTCGGGATGGGGAAAAGTATAGCCGAGAGATATTCGCAAGCTCAGGATGTTTTCCAAGAAGTTGATGAAGCCCTTTCAGAGAAACTTTCAGATTTGATATGGCATGGTGACCTTGAAACGCTTACGCATACGAAAAATGTGCAACCCGCGATCATGGCAACTTCAATAGCAATTTTAAGAGCCCTTGAGTCAGAAGGGTTGAATCTATCCAACATGAGTTATTTTGCTGGTCACAGTTTAGGAGAATACACAGCCCTTTGCGCCGCAGGTACTATTTCTTTATCGGAAACCGCACGACTACTAAGGGCTCGGGGTGAATCAATGCAGGATGCCATCAAGATTGGGGAGGGAAGCATGGCCGCAATCTTAGGTCTCACAATTGATGAGGTTGAGGAGATTGTAGCACAATCAGCCGAAACACAAGTCTGTCAAATCGCCAATGATAACGACCCTAAACAAGTGGTCGTATCAGGTCATGCTACTGCAGTTTCACGGGCTTGCCAATGTGCCTCTGAGCGAGGTGCTAGGAAAGCAGTTATGCTTCAGGTCTCGGCACCGTTTCATTGTTCACTTATGCAACCAGCAGGAGAAGTGATGAAACACAAGCTTGAACCAGTTGAGCTAAAACCACCACAATGTCCAATTATCGCAAATGTAAACGCGAGACCTATCTGTGAGGTGGCAGCAATCAAGGAATCACTCGTTCAGCAATGTACAGAACGAGTTCGATGGCGAGAAACAATTGAATATATGGCATCGGATGAAGTTACAAAGTGCTTGGAGATTGGACCAAAAAATGTCTTAAACGGCCTTTTTAGGCGCACTACCAAGAAGATTACCTGCATATCTGTTGCAAATAGCACCCAATTGCTCAATGCAATTGACTTTATAAGCGATTAAATTTGCTTGGACAATAACCAATGTTGACCTGCACTAATTGGAAGGAATTTCGGTGTGCGAAGGTCACCCGTAGGAATAGGTAGATTGAATTCCAATTTTGTTAAAAAAGGAAATAAGTGATGCAAATTAATTTAAGTGGTCGGAATGCTCTAGTTACTGGTGCAACAGGTGGACTGGGTTCAGCGATAACGAAGGCACTCGTTGAAGCCGGTGCCAATGTCGTTATTTCTGGAACTCGCGAAAATAAGTTAAACGAGTTGAGAGAGCAGCTTGGTCATGAAATGCGGATTGCTCCTATACCATGTAATCTTATGATTAAGGAAGATGTCAATGACTTAGCCACAGGTGCCATAAAACAATTTGGAAGCATTGATATCTTGATTAACAATGCGGGTATTACCCAAGACAATCTTTTTTTACGAATGAGCAATGCTGAGATGGAGAGTGTTTTACAAGTAAATCTTCTCGCCACAATGATCTTAAGCAAAGGACTGATTAGGCAAATGGTAAAGAATCGGTTTGGTCGCATTATTAATGTGACATCAGTTGTGGGTCATACTGGGAATCCAGGTCAAACCAATTACTCAGCATCAAAATCTGGAATAGCCGGTTTTACCAAATCCCTAGCAGCTGAGGTGGCCGCTCGAAATATTACAGTGAACTGCTTGGCGCCAGGATTCATTGAATCAGATATGACGAACAAGCTAAGCAATGAGCAAAAGAATTTGATAACTAAGAATATTCCCCTTGGTCGAATCGGTCAGCCAGAGGACGTGGCTTATGGTTCCGTGTTTCTGGCTTCTGAACAAGCCGCTTATATAACAGGCCAAACCTTACATGTGAATGGTGGTTTGGCAATGCTATAATTGGTTATGGCAATTTAGATTTTTTGCTGAATCACAAAAATAATCCAAGGTTTAAATTGATAAAAAACGAATAATGTCTTATCTTGGTAAACTCACTAATGATTGAATTGCTATTGAAAACTAGTTAAGTATTCATACCGTTGAATGGTATTAGCTTTAAAGGAGATAAATATGGAAAGCGTCGAAGCACGTGTAAAAAAGATAGTTGTTGAACACCTTGGTGTAGAAGAAGATGCAGTCGTTCCCGCAGCATCCTTTATTCAAGATTTGGGAGCCGACAGTTTAGACACAGTTGAACTTGTCATGGCTTTTGAAGAAGAATTTGATATTGAAATCAAGGATGAAGATGCTGAATCAATCAATACATTTGAGGACGCAGTTGACTTTATCAAGAAAGCACAAGACAGCTAATTCAATTCAAATTTGTATGTTTTGAGGCCAAATCTCCCTAATTATTTCAATGAATTCTAATCCAGTTCAGAAATCCTACGTGCTTGGAGGTGAGTGGTCGGTATGATCATTTATCCCGTCTTGCAAATTTTGGATGGTAAGTGTGTAAGCCTTGAAAGAGGGGAGGTGTCAAAGCCTATAATCTGGCATTTTGATCCCGTAGAAAAAGCTAAAGAGTTCGCTCAATCTGGTGCGAGTTGGATTCATGTGACAGATATTGACAGCTTGTTAGATAATGAGTCTAACGAGGAACTTATCCTTGAGATAATTCGCCAAACGGGAGTGCCAATACAAGTCGGTGGAGGAATACGTTCAGTTGCCCAAGCCGATCATTGGTTTGAGCTCGGAGTTGGTCGGGTTATCTTTGGGACACTTGCCGTCACCAGCCCATTTATTGTTAAAGAAGTGGCCAAACTCAACCCCGATCAAGTTGTTATTTCCCTAGATATTTGGCAGGGTAAGGTGATGATTCACGGGTGGAGAGATTCAGGTGCAATTGATCCAGCCGATTTTATCTTTGCTTACAATAATATCCCATTAGCAGGTATTGTAATTACCGATGTAGATAGCAGTGTTGATGAACTTGAAAGTACATTAGAGCAACTCACCGAACTTGCCGAAATTGCTACAAGCCCCGTCATCGCAAGTGGAGTCGTTCAGAAACAATCTGATATTGATCGACTCAGGGAAATATACAATGTTCAAGGCGTCCTTGTGGGGCAAGCTATCTACAATAGGCGTATTGAGATTGACGGTCTATTTAATGAATGATAAGGAGTGATTGCTCCAATCATTGAATTTCAGAATTGATTAGCCCAAACACGTCCAATCGTATAAGGAACAAAGTGATTGCGTAGAGTTGTTATTACTGGAATGGGTTTAGTATCACCACTTGCGAACGGTGTTAAACCAACATGGGAACGATTGCTCAATGGCGATAGCGCAGCACAAACCATAAGAAAGTTTGATGCAGATCACCTAGGGACAAATTATGCGTGTGAAATACCCCGTCAAGGACCGCATGGGCTGAATGCAGAAGAGTGGTTGCCCCAACGCGAGTTACGTAAAATTGACGATTTTATCCTCTTTGCGTTAATTGCCGCTAGCCAAGCGATTGATGATGCGAATTGGCATCCAGAGACAGAACAAGAAAAAAATCGAACGGGTGTCGTTGTCGGTTCTGGTATTGGCGGCCTTGAGACGATAGCCAACGCCTCCTTGCTGCTTCAGGAAAAAGGCCCGCGTCGAATATCACCCTTTTTTATTCCAGGTGCCTTGATCAATCTCGCTTCCGGTCAAATATCTATTCGTTATGGTTTTAAAGGACCAAATCAAGCCTCTGTTACGGCTTGTGCCACAGGTGCTCATGCCATTGGCGATGCTGCAAAAATAATTCGTGATGATTACGCTGATGTTATTGTGGCTGGGGGAACTGAAAACCCGATCTGCAAACTAGGTATCGCGGGCTTTAATGCCTGTAAAGCGTTATCAACAGCTTGGCGAGACTGTCCTCAACGTGCTAGTCGTCCTTTTGATAAAGCTCGGGATGGTTTTGTTATGGGAGAAGGCGCCGGTATTGTCATTTTAGAAGATATTGAGCATGCCCAAAAAAGAGGGGCAAAAATTTATGCTGAATTGACAGGATATGGTCTTTCAGCTGATGCTTCGCACATTACCGCTCCAGCCGAGGATGGAAGTGGTGGTCGCCGTTCAATGCAAATGGCCCTTGATGTTGCCAAACTTAAAGCAACCGACCTCGACTATATTAACGCTCACGGAACTTCTACTATGGCAGATGAAATTGAATTAAATGCAATAGCCGAATTAGTAGGCAAGGATATTAAAATGGTTTCAATTTCATCCACTAAATCATCAATTGGTCATCTTCTCGGAGCAGCCGGAGCGGTTGAAGCAATATTTTCGATAATGGCATTACAAGATCAAGTTGTTCCACCGACAATCAATCTTGATAATCCTATTGGTCAGGGAAAATTTGATTTAGTTCCTAACTTTCCAAAAAATCGACAAATTAACCACGTGTTATCAAACTCTTTCGGCTTTGGTGGTTCAAATGCCACTCTAATATTTTCAAAAATTTAACCACGTGATTCGTACCCTTCTCGGAGCATTATTTGCTTTATTTACCCTTGGGATTTTAGCCGTTGCTGGGGGAATTATTCTATTGGGTTATTCTTCCAATCAAGCCGGCCCGCTAGATGAACCAATCTTCTTTACGATTGAAAGGAATGAAAGCCTCTCGTCAATTGCTGAAAGGCTTGAAGAAAAGAGGGCAATCAAAAGTAGTTTACTCTTTCAAGCAGGTGCGTATACAAAAGGCGAGAATACCAAATTTAGGTATGGAAACTTTGAAATCCCGAACCGCAGCTCTCCTAACGAAATTATCAGTATTTTGACGAAAACAGGCAGTGCTGATGACCGTTACAGAATCCAGACAATTCTTGCCAATAGCGGGATTATGTTACGCATTAGGGAACGACAGCCCATCTCTCAAGAATACACTGTTTTATTGAACATTAATTGGGGAGAAGAGCTGCCAAACGAAGTCCAAGATATCCTCAATGCCAGTACAGCCATCAAGTATTCTCTCACAGTGGTTGAAGGCTTGACGAGTTGGCAGGTCATAACGCATTTGAATGCGGCACCTTTTTTTCAGGGCGAAATTGAAGCGACTCCTTCAGAGGGAGCACTTGCCCCGAGTACATATCCATTTAAGTCGGGTACAAGCCGTCAATCAATCATTAATGTTATGCAAGAAACACAGGTCAAAATTCTCAATGAAGAATGGCAGAATCGTTCTGATGAATCGCCGGTCAGTAGTCCTGAGGAGGCCGTAATTCTTGCTTCAATCATTGAAAAAGAAACAGGCCGAGATGAAGAAAGAGAAATAATTGCTTCCGTGTTTGCTAATCGCCTAAAAAATGATTGGCCGCTTCAGGCTGACCCAACCATAGTCTATGGGCTGACTGAAGGTAAAGAACCACTTGGAAGAGGACTTCGAAAAAGCGAACTTGCAAAAGATACGCCATTTAATTCCTATATTCATAAGGGATTACCACCGACACCGATTGCTAACCCATCAAGAGCTTCAATTCGTGCGGCATTGAATCCAAATAATAGTGAATATTATTTTTTTGTAGCCGATGGAAGTGGAGGGCATAAGTTTGCTTCAACCTATGCGGAGCATCAACAAAATGTCAGGGAATGGCGTAAATTAGAATGAAATTTACCGAAAGCCACCTGTAAAAAGGACAGAGTATTTCTATATTTCAATTGACTCTACAATCAATAAACATATTCAGCGAACAAAATAAAAAAGATGGTTATTGCTTCAGAAAATGTAAAATCCTGTGACCCGGTTTGGGATAAACTTTGCCTAGAAGCTGGTTCGATTATTGAGAATGAACCGATTATGTCAGGGTTAGTTCATTCCAGCATTTTGCACCATGAAACTTTTGAAAAAGCTTTAGCTTTTCGGTTTTCAATAAAGCTTGCATCACCGGAGTTGTCAGAACAAATTCTTCGCGAAATTGCCGATGATGCTTACGACGATGATCCATCAATCGGTCAATCTGCCCGAGCAGATTTAATCGCTGTATTTGATCGCGACCCAGCGTGCAATAGTTTTTATCAGCCTTTGTTATTTTTTAAAGGGTTTCAAGCTCTTCAGAGTTTTCGAGTGGCACAATGGTTGTGGAGCAAAAATCGCAAGGATTTGGCTTATTTTGTGCAAAAGCGTACTTCCGAAGAATATGGTGTTGATATTCACCCAGGGGCATTTATTGGTCATGGAGTATTGATTGATCATGCTCATTCCATCGTGATCGGGGAAACAAGTACCGTGGGCAATGATGTTTCAATGTTACACTCGGTGACTTTGGGCGGTACAGGCAAAGAAGTCGGTGATAGACATCCTAAAGTAGCCAATGGTGTTCTGCTTGGTGCGGGAGCAATCGTTCTTGGCAACATTAAGATTGGTAAGTGTGCGCGCGTAGCCGCCGGTTCAGTTGTGTTAAATGATGTCCCAGATTGTAAAACCGTCGCAGGTATTCCGGCAAAAGTTATTGGTGATGCAGGTTGTGCTGAACCCTCAAGAACGATGGTTCAGTTTTTCCATCCGAGTTGCTGATTCAATTTAGGGATTAGATTGTATCGGGAATGGAGTTAATCCGACCACTCAGTCCATTCAGTGTTAATTTTAGTCAACGATGATCCCAATGGGAGATTCGAGGTGCTTGACAATCTCAGCAAGAAAGTTGGCTCCTACTGCGCCATCAACAATTCGATGGTCAACTGAAAGGGTTACCGACATTTTTGTTTCAATCCCGATGCTACCATCTTGCTTAACGACCGTCTTTTTGATTCCTGCGCCAACGGCTAAAATTGACGCATGGGGCGGATTAATAATGGCATCGAAATTCTCAACTCCGTACATACCAAGATTAGAAATAGTGATGGACCCCCCGATATATTCAACCGGTGAAAGTTTTTTATTTCGTGCTCTTTGTGCCAAATCCTTCATTTCACGGGACAATTCCACCAGAGATTTATCTTGGGCGTCCATAATAACTGGGGTGAACAGACCTTCATCAACGGCAACGGCAACTGCTACATCTGAAGATTTTAGTTGAATGATTTTACCAGCTGCCCAAACGGCATTGGCACCGGGAACAGCCTGAAGACCCTTGGCAACAGCAGCAATAATAAAGTCATTGATGGATACCTTGCGTCTAGATGGGGCAAGGTAGTCATTGATTTTCGCTCGCAGCTGAAGGAGAGCATCTAAAGATATCTCACGTCGTAAGTAGAAATGTGGAATCGTCTGCTTTGATTCGGTTAAGCGAGTTGCAATTGCTCTACGCATTCCCTGGAGTTCAATAACCTCATGGGCTCGAGTTTGATATATTTTTGCCACCTGTTCAAAGCCTAAAGACTCTTGAATTGTTGCTGTGGGTTTGGCTACTTGTGGTGATTGAGAGAGGAATTTTTCAATATCTCTTTTCACAACGCGGCCTTTTGGTCCCGTTCCGCTCAAGGCACTTAAAGAGATATTATTATTTTGTGCTAAACGCCGTGCTAATGGTGAAGCAAACACCCGGTCCACCTGAGGTAGAATTGATTTAACAGGCTTAGCGGTTGATGCTTCTTGTTTTTCTTGTGGGGGCACGACTGGTATTGATTCTTTCTTCTCAATTACCTTTTGAGGTGTGGGTTCGCTAGGTTCATCGCCTGAGGATATTTCTGCAATAGGAGCATTGACTTTAATTCCTTTAGTCCCTTCTAGAACGATAAGTTTGGTGATGGTACCTTCATTATCAGCTTCAAGTTCCATTGTCGCTTTATCGGTTTCAATTTCAGCGAGTAAGTCACCTGGTTCAACAGTATCGCCTTCTTGAACACACCATTTGCTTAAGGTTCCTTCTTCCATGGTAGGAGAAAGGGCAGGCATTAAAATTTGAGTAGCCATGGGTATTATCAATCCATATACAAAACAGCTTTCGCAGCCGTGACTATTTCATTTGTGCTGAGCAAGGCAAGTTTTTCCAAATTGGCAGCATAGGGCATTGGGACATCCTTCCCACTGCAATTGATAACGGGTGCATCAAGCCAGTCAAAGGCATTTTGCATCAAAACGGAACTAATGTAATTGCCAATTGAACAGACTGGGAAACCCTCTTCTACAGTGATACATCTGTTGGTTTTTTTTACCGAATTAATAATCGTTTCAGTATCCATCGGCCGAAGGGTTCTTAAGTCAATAATTTCTGGTTCAACCCCCATCTGCTGCAGCTCTCGTGCAGCCTCAAGGGTATAACTCATTCCAATCCCAAACGAAACTAGGGTTATATCTTTACCTTCTTGCCACAATTTAGCTTTGCCAATAGGTACTGTAAAATCATTATCTGTTGGAACTGCAAATGACTGATTATAAAGGATTTCATTTTCAAGGAAAATAACTGGATTAGGATCTCGAATCGCTGATTTTAACAACCCTTTAGCATCGGCCGAAGAGTAGGGTTGGATCACCTTCAATCCTGGTATATGAGAATACCAAGCTGCATAATCTTGACTATGTTGGGCGCCAACACGAGCAGCTGCCCCGTTGGGGCCGCGAAAAACGATTGAAGTCTGGACTTGGCCTCCAGACATATAATTGGTTTTGGCTGCTGAGTTGACAATTTGGTCTATTGCTTGCATAGCAAAGTTAAAGGTCATAAACTCAACTATAGGTCTTAATCCGGCGAAAGCAGCACCCACACCAACTCCAGCAAAACCATGTTCAGTAATCGGCGTATCAATGACTCGATTAGATCCAAATTCATCAAGAAGACCTTGGGAAACTTTATAAGCTCCTTGATATTCAGCCACTTCTTCCCCCATAAGAAACACGGTTTCATCCCGTTTCATCTCTTCTAGCATGGCATCTCGCAATGCTTCTCGTACGGTTAAATCCTGCGTTGGTTCAGTCCAAATTTCTGACGCCGTTGAAATTTGCTCTGAATCTCTAGTATGTTCAGGGTTACGAGTCGTTACATCCGCGATTTTGGCGTTTTCAGGTTCAGTTTTAGGGGTTGAAATAGGGGATTGCGAAGGTGTTTTTTTTGCAGAGGCATCTCGGGAATCGTCATTTTCTGTTTCACCATCTTCCAAAATCGTTGCGATCGGGGTGTTCACCTTGACTTCTTGTTCACCTTCAGGAATTAGTATCTGTTTTATTACGCCATCTGAAATCGCTTCAAACTCCATAGTCGCTTTGTCGGTTTCGATTTCAGCGATGATATCGCCGCTAGTGACCTCTTGACCTTCATTAACAAACCATTTAGCAATTTTACCAAACTCCATAGTCGGTGACAAGGCAGGCATCAGGATTTGACTAGCCATGGGTGATTTCCTTTAATACCTTATAATCAACTTTAACACCAAACTATCGGTAGATATCAGTCCAAAGCTCATCAGGATGTGGTTCGGGACTTTCTTGAGCAAAGTCACTTGCTTCCTTAACAGATTTTTTAATTTCATTGTCAATTGATTTGATTTCTTCTTCAGAGGCAAATTTATATTTGAGCAATACATCGCGCAGATGATCGATTGGATCTTGTTCTTTTCTTACCTTTTGGACTTCATCACGAGTTCGATATTTTGCTGGGTCAGACATGGAATGCCCTCGATAGCGGTAAGTTTTCATCTCTAGAATATATGGACCATTTCCTTTTCGACACACTTCAACGGCATGGAGTCCAGCTTTTTTAACTTCTAGGACATTCATTCCATCAACGGCTTCACCGCTAATGCCGAACGCTTGACCGCGTGTATAAAGTTCAGGAGTTGAAGAAGCTCGCTTAAGGGAAGTTCCCATAGCATATTGGTTGTTTTCGATGACAAAAATGACGGGTAAACTCCATAGGCTAGCCATGTTAAAGGCTTCATGAACTTGTCCTTGATTGGCTGCACCATCGCCAAAATAAGTAAAGGTTACGTTGTCAGATTCTAAATATTTATCTGCAAACGCGATACCGGCTCCGATGGGGACTTGGGCTCCAACAATTCCGTGACCTCCATAAAAATGTTTTTCAAGGCTAAACATGTGCATTGAGCCGCCTTTTCCTTTTGAAAATCCTCCTGAGCGGCCAGCTAATTCGGCCATAACACCACTAGGATTCATACCACAGGCAAGCATATGACCATGGTCACGATACCCTGTAATGCGCTTGTCTCCTTCATTGGCTACGGCCTCCAAACCTACAACTACAGCTTCTTGACCAATATACAAATGGCAAAAGCCGCCAATTAGCCCCATACCGTATAGCTGTCCAGATTTTTCTTCAAATCGGCGGATTAGAAGCATATCGTGATAGAGTTTTAAAAGTTCTTCTTTTGTTTCTATCGGCTTCTTCTGTTTTTTTTGTACTGCCAAAAAGGTCTCCGTAGATAGGATAGTAAATTTTTGGATAATAACTTATTATTCAATAAGTATTTAAAATAGTATTGCTATAAATTAGCACAAAAATCCGATTACTTAAATCTAGGTGCTAAATCCCGAGATTTATTGATTTCAAACTCAGTCATGAGTAGAGAAAATTCCTGTATTTGTCGGAAAGTATCTGGACCTAATAAACTACAGCTTGATTCGTTAATGCGAACAACCCAGTCAGTGATTGAGGCGACTGTTCCAAAGTCATGGCTAATTAATATAACCGTACAGTTTGTGCGCTCTTTGTATGACATTACTAGCTCATAAAACTTTACCTCATTTCCTATATCCATTCCTTGGGTTGGTTCATCCAATGCCAAAATCTGAGGTTTGAATAGTAAAGCCTTACTGTATAAAACTCTTTGAGTTTGTCCTGGAGAGAGGTCTAGGATTGATTGTTTAAGAAGATGTTTAATTCGGGTTTCTTGGGCGATCTCGTGGATTTCGTCGCTGCTCACTTTATTCCCAAGCCTAAGAAAATTGTGAACATCTAAAGGCATAAGGCTATTGATTTGTAGTTTTTGCGGGACGTAACCAATTTGAATACCTTTTTTGATGGTAATCTTACCGGTAGTAGGGGTCAGAGCTCCAATAATAAGTTTCAGGAGAGTGGATTTTCCTGCACCATTATGGCCCATAACAGTATAAAAAACACCCTCATCAAATGAGATACAGACGTCATTTAAGACTAATTTACCAGCAAATTTTTTGCCGATATTTTCAAATCTAATTAGTTCCACTGAAAGATATGTTTTGTTCTTGTGGTAATCGCTAACCAAGTTGTTAAGGCATCAATATAGCTGGAAATAATTAACAATTTTCAAGCGAGTCGGCAATGGAATTCAGGATTTCAAAATAAAGCATTGAGCTGTCTTCAAAATTTATTCCCGAGGGGTCAACGGTATAAATATTAAATACAATATCACCGGCGACAGTGTTAATAAGATTCTCATCAAAAAAGGGTTCTACAAGGACACAAATTTCACTGATTCCTTCAACTTGATCAATAAACCGGCTGATATGCCTTGCACCTGACTCGCCAAGAGATTGGTCTTTTAAAGAGACAATCGGGCTCACATTGTAACGCTCTTCAAAGTACTGATAGGCATCATGGTAAACGATGTATACAGGCTTTGTGATGGTCATTTTTGTAGCGATGGATTCGTCTAATTCTTGTATTTTTGCTGACCACGATTGAAAATTCGCTTCATAAGTAGTTTTATTTTCGGGATCGATTTCACCTAAAGACTCTTTAATTATTCGCAGCCATTCAATTGCAATTAAGGGATCAAACCATGCATGGGGGTCAATTATTCCGTGATGATGGAGATGGGGGTCGTTGCTAACGCTGGTATCCTCGGAGTTGCCATCATTGCGTTGGCTCATGTTGTCGGTATCGTTGCCGTTTTCCCTATCGCTTCTGTCGTGAGAATTGTTCCTATGGTTATCATCGTGGCTCTGGCTCATGTTGTCGGTATCGTTGCCGTTTTCCCTATCGCTTCTGTCGTGAGAATTGTTCCTATGGTTATCATCGTGGCTCTGGCTCATGTTGTCGGTATCGTTGCCGTTTTCCCTATCGCTTCTGTCGTGAGAATTGTTCCTATGGTTATCATCGTGGCTCTGGCTCATGTTGTCGGTATCGTTGCCGTTTTCCCTATCGCTTCTGT
>MKWU01000890.1_pt1 | contig 54887 bp, 35 predicted proteins | sample 809101 | NCBI WGS metagenome assembly MKWU01 (sample SAMN05860141, study PRJNA318959) | sponge metagenome | host: Aplysina aerophoba | place: Slovenia: Piran, Adriatic Sea, Gulf of Piran | collected 2013-05-07 | reverse complement strand
CAAAGGTAACCGTACATATTACCGCTTGAATTATCCTAATCTTGAAGTACGGGAAAGCTTTGATGATGGACTGATAAAATATATTACTTGTGGTAAAATCAAAGATCGGTATCAAAGTCAGTTAACGCAGTTTCTGAAAAATAATCAATTTGTTGAGTTTTATGAATATATCCATACTGCACTTGATGGTGTTCCTTATCAGTGGAGTCAGAGGCTAGGTGGTGTGTCGTATTTAGATTATGAGTATTGTTACTCAGTATTTGTATATGCAAGCTTATATTCTCCAAGCGTTACAATCCTTCCTGAACAACCTTCTAGAGCGGGCCAGAGTGATATTATAGTGCTTTATTCGAAGCAGGTTTTTGTCTTTGAACTGAAGATGGCAAAAAATGCAAAGGAACGTGATAAGACACTTGATTTAGCCATGAATCAGATCAAAGATCGCGGTTATGGTGAGTCTTATAAAAAGCTCAAACAACCTATCCATCTCATTGCTCTTGTTTTTGGCAAAGAAGAAAAGAATATAATTGGCTGGCGTCATGAGATTCTCACATAAGTCTTCATAACCTTACAGTCAAAATGAGGTTATATGATGCTGAGGTCAGGTTGTTGATAAGATGATGGAATTTAGGCAGAATGAAAGTTCCATGTGATGACAAGACGTTATACCTTAAACAGCCTTTAGAATTGTGAATCTCTTAGAAAAAACGACTTTTTTTAATAGTAAAGAAGATTTTAACTTCAATCTTGACGGTGGTGAGCATATTTTTCTTATGATAGCAGCTCATTTTTTTGACTAACATTTTTGGAATTCGTGCTTACAAGAGCATTTTCATGATGAACAATTATTGTCCAATGTGTTTAAGGCTCTGATATAAGTATTGCTTGATTCCATTCTTGTGTCTATTTTCTACTTCCATCTTTGATTGTGATTCAAGTGTCTTGTATGTATTTTTTGTTCGCATATGAAACAAAATGTTCTGTGGGGATTTCCATGAGAGGTGACATAAAAATGATGCAAGAGCAATGATGCTTCCATCAAAGTGGGGAATGAGGACTGTTGCGGCGGTATGCAAAACTGCTGAGATAAAAAAATCTCAGCAACCATAAGATCTTGTCCTTTTTTTAATGTGACAAGAAAAGCTCAGTCATTCTTTTGGGGTATATTGCCCCCCTTGCGATCATTGCTGCCCAACGGGTTTCTATTTATGTCTTCTTTGTCCTTTTAAAGATCTCTTGTTAACTGTGTAGACTTCAACCAACCTTGTTAGAAGCTTGAGTAGCGGTTTTGAGATGATCCTCTTGTGTAAAAGCCATAGAAGCTTTTTACATCTGCGGTGTTTTCCAGGGTGGTGGGTATCCATTTACATGACACCACAAAATGGGCGAGTAGGATTTTAGGGTGCGGGAGGAGTCATTGTGATGCATACCTTCTGCTAGTAGAAACTGTGTTTGGCTGAATGTAGAGAGTTTTGAGAAGCTAAAGAAGATGAGGATGGCTTAAATCTGTAGTGATGTCGCCGATACCAAGCCAAATTTTTGCTTTTTTTGCCCTTATGGGAGATCTGGATTGATATGAGGTTTGTCTATAACATAGTACAAAAGAACACAGAGAGTGGAACTGAGTTAATATCAGAGAGCTACATTACAAAGACCTATCAATAATGCTGAGATGGCTAGTGGTGGATGATTTCTGATTTTTGATTTTTGATTTCTGATGTGTTTGGGATGTTTTGAGAGTAGATGGTTTGTGTTAAGAGGAGATGGGCGTGCATTCGTTTGATTGGGCCGTTGATATCATCATTGTTATCGGGTTTGTCACATTTACGTCCACACTGTTAAGCTATATGCGTGTGCCAAGCATTGTTGGTTTTATCATCAGTGGTTTATTGATCAGTCATTTTGGGCTGGTTAAAGATCTTCCTGGTATCACTACTATCAATGAGATTGGTTTAGCTCTTTTGATGTTTACTGTGGGGTTGGAGTTTTCTTCAGATAAGATCCGCTATCTTTCCAAGAGTCTTGTGGGACTTGGCATTGCGATGATGGTGGTGGTGATTGCTGGTACAACGTTGATGGGATGGGGGCTTGGATTATGGAGCTTTTCATCGGCTCTTATGATTGGGATGGTGGTTTCACTATCATCTTCTGCTATTGTTTTGAAAATCTTACAAAAAAGACGAGAGCTTGAAACCCCACATGGCAATGCCAGTGTGGGGGTATTGCTTGCTCAAGATATGCTCTTTGCTCCGATGATTATGTCTATTCCTTTTATTTTTGGCAGCATATCAGGGGATGCGCCAGCTGGTAGCTATCAAAGTCTTACTACCTTGGCTCTATTTGGTGCTTACTGTGTTGCTTTGGTGGTGTTTACGCGTTATTTGCTCAATCCATTATTCAATCTTGTATTGAAGACAGGGAGTCATGAGCTTTTTTTTTTCTTGCTGTTTTTTCTCTTTAGTGCGATCTCTTTTAGCACAGAATCCTTGGTGGGATCGATCTCTTTAGGTGCGTTTATGGCAGGTTTGTGTTTTGCCAACTCGCCACTTTCTAAGCAGGCTCTTTCAGACATTCTTCCTCTACGTGATACCTTCCTTGGCTTGTTATTTGCCTCTGTGGGTATGTTGGTGGATTTGGATTACTTCATAAAGCATTTTGCTGCCGTCTTATTGGGTGGTGTTTTGATCTTATTCATAAAACCCACAGTGATCTATATACTTGCTCGTATGCAGCATTACTCTCATTCGGTGAGTATGATGACAGGGCTACTAACATTTCAGGTGGGTGAGTTTTCCATCGTTTTGATCAAGGAACTGAACAAGCGTAAGCATTTCACTAATGAAGAGACTCAGTATTTTCTGTGTTTGATTGTCTTAAGCATGGCTCTTACGCCATTTATTCACAAAATTACTCCATGGATTGTGGAGCGTACTCGTTTTTTGAATCGTATTCCTTTCTTTGCAAAAAACTCTCAACATGCTGTGTCAGAGAAGCATGGACTGGAAGACAGAGAACTTAAAGATCACACCATTATTGTGGGTTATGGGGTTGCAGGAAAGAAGCTAGGGAGTGTGCTTGATGCTTTAGATATCTCTTATTTAGCTTTAGAGATGAATTTTTCTACAGTACTGAAAGCACAGAAAGAATCTTTGCCGGTGATGTTTGGTGATGCGCAGCGTCAAGAGATTTTGCATGTGGCAGGTATTGAAAAAGCGCGTTGTATGGTGATTACCATTCCTGCTGTGGGTGTGTCACGTATGGTAATGTTTGCTGCACGTCAATTGGTGCCAACTATTCCGGTGATTATACGTGTGGAATATGAGCGTGGTTTGGACTTACTTCATGGGTTAGGAGGTATGGAGACAGTGGTTGCGGAGCATGAATCCACACTGCAAATTTTAGCCAAAACATTAGCAACCTATGAGGTGAATCATCATACCATCATGTCTCATCTCAATCGTATCAAATCATCATGGCATACCCCCAGTGTTGTGACGAGTAAATCGGAAAAAGGCAGGGCTTTGGTGTCAGCGTTTATTCCGTATCATGCCTCTGAGGAACAACAAAAACAGGAGCATCGTCATGATGAGCATATCCATCATCACACTCTTAGTGAAACATCCTATGCTACCGATTTGACCTTTAAGGAATTAGGCTTGCTGCAATCACCTCATGCTCATTTGGTGTCCATGAGGAAGAATCATCAAGAACAGCCATTCATGCCAACAAATGATTATGTTTTTGTCTCTGGTGACACATTGACTTTTTATGGATCTACAGACTATTTTGACAAAATCGTAGACTATCTTGAAAATGGTGATTATTGACAGCTTGATATGTAGAAGCTTTTGTAATGGCTGATGTTTTAAGCACAGCTTCACTTTTTGAAGATGTTTTCCGATAGTACATCTGAGCAGGGTATTTTCGTCTTAAAATGACGTCCTTTGGTTCTTGTGCAAAACTTCAGTAGCCTCAGGCCTCAGAGTGATGCTGAGAATCTGTGGCTGAAGCTTTGTAAAATTCATGACAAAACATGTGGAAGTAGGGGCATAGCTTGCAAACAAACAGTTAGGGCGTGTATTTTATGTTTTGAGATGTGAGGGAGTATTATCGTTGATATCTTTGTTTATGAATCTATTGGGGTGCTTGGTTCTGATCAGTGTAATCGGGTGTAGTTTAAGCGCGCCTAAACGTGATGGGATGGGGGCTTCTACGGGTGTTAGCATAGATGACGAATCGAGGCTTGCTTCATCGTCTACGGGTAGGTATTTAAAAATTGATGTAGAGACTATGAAGGCGACTATGAAAAAGGAGGTGAATCTTATGCCTTCAGAAGCAGCAAGTGAGGCAAAGGGCTGTTTATTGGATGAATCTATAAAAAAAATCACCATAGATTTTTATCCTTGGAAGGAAAAGGATAGTGATGTGAATCCAGCTGCTGGAAACATTGTCACGCGAGCTACACGTATTTTATATGAATTGAAAAACCATCCTTTTTCATGGGTAAAGGGTAAAGATACAAAAAGTTTGATAAAACAATTTGATGAATATTGTCAGAATGAAAAAACCAAAGGTAGTTGTCATCCGAGTACCACTACAACGACTTCCATGACGTTGAAGTTTGCTAGTGATATTAAGATTGACTTGCCTGAGGGACAGATTGTACCTGAATCAGATGCCTCTTATCGTCTTGTTCTTGATGCGAGTAAACATCCCTCTCTTAGTGGGAAAAAAGTGAGTGATTTGGCTTTCTTTGATTTCATATGGAAGTTGAAATACAAAATGCCTCAATCTCAAGCCGGTGATGTTTCTGATATTATGAGTCTTCCTTCATTGCTTACGAGTCGTGAAGACACTCCAGATGATTTCAAAGACGACATAGTGGTGGGGGATTATCAAGCTAAGTATCCGATGATGAATCATATATCTATCCGTATTAACGATTCGAAGTATCATTTTTGGCATCGTCCTGTAGGAAAGTTGTGGTATAACCGCACCTATTTCTCTCTTGCTGATGAAGAAAAAGCAAAAAAAGCTATTGCAACTGGAGAGATTGCTCGGGGGCTTTATACGTATTCTAAAGCCATGCTAGAAGCTAAGAGTGGAAGCTCACTGGATACCGAGACCTCTCCAGTATTCACTCATAGATTTGCTGATTTTCATTTTAAGATTTCTCCAACTTATGATATTTATAAAAAAACATGTAAAAAGTGATTGTTCATATCATCATAACCTTCTTCTGTCCTTTTTTCTTTCTCCATTCTTTTCTCATGTAACTATTTGCGGACTTTATGATCCTTATCATCTTTGTGTCAGATGATGAATGGATAGTTTCAATGGATAGTTGTGCAGTTTTTTTTCGTGAATTTTAGCTGTGTTATGACGATGGATGCTGCGTGAAAAACACAGAAGGGATGATCTTGTGGTTTTTGGCTGCATTTTGGGAAATAGGTGGGGGGGTGTGGTGATGAGGGCTTTGTTAGTTGATGGCAGGCATATAAGCGGTGTTGTGTATGTTGGATTAGGGATCGTAATATGTGGATGGGGTTTGTGGGGTTGTCGTAGTGTTGGTAGCTCTGGTAATGCACAGTTGCAATCACAACCCGAAGTTGGACGTGGTCATCGCATTGAAGTGCTTGCTAAGAATTGTCAGTATACGCATAATGACGTTGAGATACGTGGTTATTGTCATCCGAAAACATCGCAATGTGATAAAAATCAAGATATTGGTGCGGTATCCATTCTTGAGTGTTCACGAGCTAAAATATCCGGTATGGATTTATCGGGTAGGAATTTGCGTTATGCTAACTTTACGGAAAGTGATTTGAACGGTGTTAAGTTGAATAATTCCGATCTTCTTGGCGCTCATGGAGAATGGGCCACATTTCAAGGTGTTTTGGCTGATGGAGCGGATTTTTCTCATGCCAAGTTGATAGGCACTGAGTTTCGCTTCGCAGTATTAGATAAATCCTTATTTTTAGGAGCTGAGCTTCTTAAGGCTCGTTTTGATGGTGCTAAACTCAATGATGTGGATTTTCATTCGGCTAACTTGAGAGGAGCATCTTTTCGCAAAGCTCTTCTTCGTGGATCACGTTTTACAAACGCTTATCTCAAAGATGCTGACTTTAAGGGTGCTCATCTCTATGGGGTGGATTTTTCTGGGGCTCAACATCTTGATACGGTGGATTTTTCGGAAGCTGTTAATCTGGATAAAGCTCGTGGTTTGGATGCAGGCATCTTAAATCGTTTTGCTTCAAAAGATGCTTCACCCTAGCATGATATTTATGGGATTATCTTGTATATGGATCACTTAGTATGGAAGTGGATGATGTGATGGAAATAGTCTACGTAAGTTAAGACAATTTTGTTAAGCTGCTATCATATGATGTGTTGCAATGTAAGATAGATTTTGGAGACTTCGTGCCTCGAAAATGGGTGCTGCTATTTAAATCAATTTTGGTGGTGATGTTACTGAGTGCGGTGGCATGGGCCTTTTCTGTTTTTGTGATGCGTTGGAAGATGCAGCGTCTGTTTGATATGTATAAGGTCATGGATCACAAGGTTTCACCGTCACTTTTTTTTTACGATACCATTGGATCATCTCCTCCTGGGGCTGTGGAGGTGTTTTCTGGATCGGATTTAGTCACAGAGGTTATGCCCACTGGGGCTGTTAAGCAGCAGGCATTGGTGCGACAATTTACCGTAAAAGTGGCGGTGGTGTCTGCAAAGTCTGCTGCTGAAGCTGTTGTGGCGGAGTTAAATGAAAAAGGTCTTCCTGCAACCATCACGTCTTTTGAAGATCAAGGTAAAAGTTCTTATCGGGTGAATATGGGGCTTTATCGTGATGCTAAGGAAGCTGCTGGAGCCTTACAAGATCTTACTTTGCGCACGTCTTATCGTGGCGAAGTCATCGATTTTCCTTAGCGATAAAAAGTACCATTCAGCAAAAGGTGTTGTTTCGCTTTGATGTGGAAGATATTTTTGCGTTTGTACTTGATGCGAAATGTAGAGGAAGGATCGGGACGAGAATGATAAGACACAAGAGCATATTTTCCAGCAATCAGTTGTAGGGTGGTGTTTTTGTGTGGGCTCAAATCGAGAGTAGCTTCTGTGTGGTGATGTGCTGTGTCATTGGTGTTGTTGGCAGGTAAAGTTTCGATACGAATGAGGTCGGTGTGTGAGTTGCGGGGATGTTTTTGGATGCTGGGCTTGAAGGTGACTGTAGCGAGTTGTAAAGAGGTTAAGGCTTGTTTTGTGGTGAGTTTGTATTTGAGGCCATGAGATGTGCTTAATGTAATCCATAGTGGTGATTGTGGTGAGGCGATGAAGGGAATGGGGACATCGCTAGGAGCTTTGATAAGAGGTTTATGGCGATTTTTGTAAAGTGTTACATCGGTGGTGCCTAAACAGGTGGATTGTTTGTGATCGCAATGGTTTGTTATGTGAAGAGTATGAAGAGGGATGCGGGTGAGTTGGTGTTCTTTGAGATCTAAGGGCCAGCTTTTTTGCGAAAATCCTAGAGTAAAAGATTGTTGAGGAAGGTAAAAAAGAGGATATGTTTTATTGACTTTCAAGGGGTGGGTGGTGTTGTGTGAGCTGGTAAAGGTGAGATGATAGGGGGTGCGGGTGATGGCAATAAACCTGCGATCATTAACACGTTCTGCTGCCTCAAAACGTACCAGAGCGGTGGGAATACTGTAAGTGTGACCAGCTTTAACATCAATGATTTTTCGACTGCCATTGAGTGTCATTTCATAAGATCCTTCCAGTAGGTAGGTCCATGTATTGAATGTTCGTGGTTGTGTGACATTGAGAGGGTGGTTGTGTGTTGAAAGAAAGTAGTGATGATGTGTGGTGGTGGTTGTGGCAAGTTGGGCTTTGAGAGCTGCAAGCTTGTAAATGGTTGTTTGGCTAGTTTTAGGGCTCGTTTTAGGGCTAGTCTTTATGTGAATGGTCAGGGGCATATGGTTGATAAAGAGTTTATGACTACCTTCAAGGACCTGAAGAGTAAAGGTGTTTGTGTGGCTTTGACGGAAGAGTCCATTGCGATAACGTTCACATTGTATAAAAAAGGAATCACTTGCAGCATCAGCTGAGAGGGGTGGTGTTTCAAAGATCACTTTTTGTAATGAGATGGATTGATGCTCTTTGGGTCGTAAGGTGATCAGACGGCTAGAGCAATCAGCTAGGAGTAGGTAGGTGCCTGGCTTTAAAGCCATTTTGTACCCAGATTCTGACTGCATGGACGCAATGGATACACTCTCTAGTTGTAAGTGATCTGTGTTGTCATGGTAGGGATATGTTTTTTTCAGAGTTTGATCGTGTTTGAAATCGAGGACGGCATGAGCAGGAACATCCTTTGTTAAGATGCCTGTTGTTAAGATGCTAAGGGTATCTTTGGGTTGTTTATGGCTAAAAGATGTGCGGTAGATTTCTATGTGCTGTTTGATTGCATGGTCAGGGGCTTGACTATCATCATCAAAGGTGATGGTAAGATAGGCTGGTGAGGGTTTACAGCTCGCAAGAAAGAGAAGCCACATCAAGGTCAGGATGGCTGTAAGGGTGTGTTTTGTGTGTGTGCAGGTAGTTTGGAGCATGGTTTATGTTTGTTCATACAGTTTGTTCATACAGTTTGTTCATACATATGAAAGGAAATAAGCATCCATAATAGGCGTATGTGAGTTATCCTAACTTTCTATTATAAACATTTAGCATAGAGAAATTTTCAAAATAAGGAAGCTAAATGACGATAGACGCGCAAGGTGATATTGTGTGTGTAGGGTGTGTGTAGGAATAAACCATGTCAAGATAGAATTATATGATGAATATCCGTATGGACATCAGTAGTGATAGATAGCACTTTTTTTGGGCTTTCTCGTCAGTGTTTAGAAAAGGTGAGTTTATGGAACACGTTTATGGAACAGGTCTATGGAACAAGGCGAATCAAAAAAAGCACTAACACCGGTATCTCAGCAGCTTCAAAAGCTTCAAAAGGTGATTGTGGCTTTTGACAAAGGCCAGGATGTGATTCCTTCTAGCAAAGAGGGTCGTGATGAGCTTATTCAATTGCTTGCTGATTTTGAGTGTTGGGATATCTATGTTCCTGTTGTTAAGATGATGATTCAAAAAAGTGATGGTGAAGCTGCACGAGGTTACTATCAGAATTTAGCCAAGGTGTACTTTAACTATCTTGATCAGTCCACAGATGAGGTGAGCCAGTTGCTTACTGAGGCTGTGCATTCTTTGGATTTATCTTTTAATTTTTTTTGGCGTTTTATGATCTTAGAGGCTATGTATCATAAAAACTATACAGTTGAAGCCCATGTTATTGAATACATTGTTGTGCATTATGATCGCTCACGATCGCAAAAATTTCTTGAAAAAGCTCTTGAGCGTTTGATTTTGATTTATGAAGAAAAGTTGCATATTGAAGATAAAATTTTTAAGTTATATAAAATTTTACGTGAAGTGAATCATAAAAATCATAAAGCTTTGATTTACTTTAAAAACATGTATATGCAATCTCAGCAATGGAATGAAGTGGAACAATGTTTGAAATATTTGATGGAATCGTCTCAAGAAATTGGTGAAGAGTCGTTTTATCGTATTGAACTTGCTACGGTATATTTGCATTATCTTGATGAAGTGGATCTTGCCTTGAAGGTGTTGGATGGTGTTGATGTGAGTGCTGGGTTTAGTGCATGTCAGGTGAAGTTTTCTTTGTTGTTGATGATGGGAGAATATGAACGTGCTCTTGCAGCATTACAGCCATTGAAACAGCTTGCTAATACCAATTATCAAAAAGCCACGATTTATTATCATAGTGCTGTATGTCATCTTAATCTTGGTTCAAAGGATTTGGCATTTAAAAATTTTGAAACATCTTTGAAAAGAGATTTCAATGTGTATGTGTTTAAAAATTATGTGAAGTTATGTCTTAATTCTCAGAATAGAAAAGCTTTACTTTTTGGTTTGAAAACTCTTGAAAAACAAAAAATTGACGAGCATCTTATAGCTAAGTCCAAAGAGATTAGGATGAAGCACTTGCCAGAGGCTTACGTTAAATCTCTTTCTCCTCTCGCCTAGCTGGAGAGTTTAGCTGGAGAGTTTAGCTGGAGAGTTTAGCTGAAAAGTGAGATAGAGATCATTACAGCTCATATGAGCTATCTTTTTTTTTGGTAGTGTCTATGACTTATATTCATGTGCCTTATCCAGCATCGCCACAACAAGTGCTTTGGTGGAAAGCTCTTGTAGCTCTTTACAAAAAAACCTGTTTATTGACAGATGTATCAGATCCCAAGTTATGGTTGGCCAGGCATGAGGATGTTTCAAGTTCTGCTATGGTAAAGCTTCCTAGAGCTGAGGTGTTGGTTGCTGATCATTTTTCTTTATCAAGATTATGGAATATCTTATCTGTTCCTTATGATGGGCATATTTATGTGGGAGGAACGTTGTGTCCTGTTTCAGAATTTGAGATGTATTTTTTGAAATTACGTTTGAGGCAAAATCCGCATTTATTTGAAAAGTATGCTGATTTCTTGCAAGGCATTTATGCATTGTTATCACGTGGTCAGGTGGATATGCATATGACAGCAAGTACATCTTCTAGCGCAGAAAACAGTTGGGTATTAGGGATGAAAGGTGGCAAGTTTTTTGTTGTGGATTTTGCAAATAAGCATTTTAAAAAAGCTGAAAAGCGGTTATGGAAGATTTTAAAAGAAGTTCCTTTATGGGCGAAATCTTTGTCAAAATTAGAAGTTTCTGTTAAAGGGAGTGCTTATCCACAAGGGCTTGTGGTGCTATCTTTGCCAAGGACATGTCATCAGATGTTTTCTTCTCTTCCTTTGACTGTGGATGTGGATGATTTTGCTCGTTTATCTTTCTTAGAAAAAAATGCCTCTGATTTTGCTCATTTAGGGTTGGTGCGTTATGACGTATCTTGCTTGCGTGGCTATGGGCTTTCTGTTTTAGAAAAGATTCGCACACATATGGTGCAGTTGCAGTCATGTGTTCATGCTAGCGGTGTTCATGCTAGCAAAAAAACCTCGCCACGTTATCAGCTTCATACATATACGGGATCATCGTTATTGGATTTTGCCATCTATGATTACTTAGAAGACTCTATAGATGCAGCTGATTACCAACAGCATTGTCTGCGGAAGTGGTTGAGAGGCTGTGATGTGTGGGGTAGTGGTTTGGGGTATTTTTTAGGTGGAGATGGTTTTGTGCAGGCTCGGTCATGGCATGTTCATCTTGATGGACAGGGCGTGATGGAGTGTTTGTATCACAGTCAAGCAGAGCCATCGCAAAAGCAAAAGCAAAAGCAAAAAGAACCATCTGGTAACAGTAAGCTTGTTGGTTGCAGTCTTGATGATGGCAAGAGGTCTTTATGAAGGCTACTACTGGAGACCAGACAGCAAGTGTGTGGTTTATGCCTGAGGTGGATTCACTATACTGTCCTTCTGCTGAGTTAGAGCAGTGGTTTGTGGATATCACGGAGGTATTGAAAACATCTACAGAAAATCTATTGGTGGTGATGTCTTCGTCTTGTCAAGATCATAAGGTTGTGTCAGGTGAGTATCTTCGTAGTAGCATAGAACAACAGGTTAAGCGTTTTAGAGAAATATTAGAAATTCTGTTTGCTCATCGCAAGCGTATGTATTGTATAGCTTTGGGTGATGTTACTGGGTCGTATTTTGAATGGGCTATGATGTGTTCGCGTCTGTTTGTTGTAGCCCCTGATGTGTTACTTGGTTTTCCTGACTGGGATTGGGGTTATCCTCCCATGGGTGGTGCTTGTGAATTATGGGTGCATAAAAAACTTATTAAAAAAAGTTTTTGGTTGAAAAGACGTTGCTTGCGAGCTTTTGAATCGCTTGGAGTTTTTTCGGTTTCTGTGGTAAGTGGGTCTTATGTGTCATCATGGGTGAGTGTATTTAATCAAAATTCAGATGGTGTTTTGGGCAAGGTTTTGCCAGCTTGCCGTGATGATTTTGCAGCATGGGACGTGTTTGCAGATCATCATTTTGCTGTTGAGTCGTTGTGGAGACCTTTTGTTGATGGTGAGGGGTTAAGGCATGCTTCTGCTAAGACAGTTGTTTCAAAACGTATTCGTGAGTATTTTGAGGAATCATGGCAAAATATGTGGAAGCATGCTTTGGTGGCAGGTGATGAAGAATCCCTAACAGAGAGTGTGCGAGGGTGTTATATGTTTTGGCAAACATCTTATGATAGAGGTATGTTTCCCATAAAACACTCTTACTTGAAAGCATTTTATGGAGATGTGGAGCAGGTATGGTCTGGTAGAGTGTGGTTAGATGTATCGGCTATGATTCCTGCTGTGAAATGGATCTTGCTTTGGATCAGTCGTGGTTATCGTGTGATGCTGGTTGCATCATCAGCACGGTTGTTATCTTCTCGTTTGTTATCTTTGTGGCAAAAATTCCTTGTGATGATGGATAGCCAGAAAGCTCATATGTTACAAGAGATATACTGTGATTGGATGGTACTTTCGCCTGAAGAATTGATCAAAGTTCGAATGAGTGTTCAACAGGTATGGGTGAGATGTTATGAGCGTAGCAAAGTTCACATCAAAATGGGATATGAAGACTATCGGTTTCATCTTCTTCAGAGTGTGGAATGGAATAGTTTTTTAGGTGGGGTTTTGCTTTATCAAACTAGCCCTAAGACTAGCCCTAAAACTAGCCCTCAAAGAAACCTTGTTCATAGAACTCAAGTAGCCAAAATAGCTAAGAAAAAAATAGCTAAAAGAGAATATAAAGAGCCAGATGAGCAAGGTGCACGTCAATGTGCTGCTTTTTTAGGTGGGAAGTTGGTGTGTGTGAGTGAAGAGATGGCAGCGGAGTCTTTGCATTTATGGCTTCGTTCTAGGTTTGTGCAAGAATTGCTTAAAGAATCTTTATTCTATCGTGGGGGCTTGAAAGAATTATTGAAAGTTTTATCACATCAAGGTTGGTCTTTGGTGGATGATAAGTACTGGATGGATGTTGTGGAATCTTTGCAAGGGATCTGGCAACAGCATCAAGATATATTATCTCTTTTGGGATGTGAGTCTTCATTTCCTTATGGTGGTGAATGGAAAGATGTGTTGCAATGGAGAACGTCTTATTTGTCATCACAACAAGATAATAAGGGGAAAAACACATATAAAGCTCGTCTTCATGAACCGCGTTATCGTGTGGAGGTTTTGCAAAGTGAATACTTTGTGATGCTGCTTTTGTATTTAGGGTATATTCTGTTAGCTAAGGGCATTGTGACGAAAAAAGAGGATATGGAGTGTGTGCTTTTTGAGGCATGTGGTGTTCCTGAACATATGGGTTCGTTGTTTGCCTATGCTGATATGTGTGGTCCTTTGATGGTACAAGAATTTATTCATAGACATTTTGCTAGCAGGGATTCTTTTTTGAAATGGCCAGCTTGAGAGTGTGATGTGTAAAGTGTAAAAAAGCCTTGTGTTTGCAAATGTAAGAGAATTTTTGGATGTTTGGTATATGGGCTGATATGAATGATTCTTTTTCCACATCATCATCTTCTGTGTTGTGTGAGTCTATGCGTCAACGTTTGTCGCGTGTGGTGGGTTTAGCGGGATCGCAATTATGTGTGGGTGTGGATGTGCGTTGTGATGTGGCTGAGCGTTTTGCTGCTTTATCATCTATGAATACGGCAAAGGTATCGTTAACGTATTTATTGGAATGGCTTGGTGAGCATGTGCTCATAGCAACCATACAACAGGGTATACGTTGTGTGAAGTTTCAGATGGCGTACTTTGAAGCTCATGGTTCAGCGGGGATAGGTGTTTTAGAGTCTTTGGTGGCACTTGCTCAAAGTCATGATTGTTTTGTTATTCTTGATGGCAAGCGTGGTGATATTGCTTCGAGTATGGAAGCTTATGGAAGAATGGCTTTTGATCATTTTGATGCCGATGCTCTTACCATCAATCCTTATATGGGAGCAGATGTGTGGCAAGCTCTTGAGCCATGGTTTGTGAGGGGTAAGGGAGTGTTTGTGTTATGGCGTACATCTAATGCCAGTGGCGATCTTATTCAATCTTTCCCTCAATGTCTTAGTTGGAATGAGGCCTCAAGCCAACATCACACCGATCATAGAGAAAAGAGTGAGGCGTCTTCTGAGAGTTTATATGGCCATATATGGTCTTTGTTGTATGATAAACCATCATGTTTGCAGCAAGGCATGAGGGCTCAAGATTCCATAGGTCTGGTGCTGGGTGCAACGAAGATGGGTGCATTAGGTGATATGGATCCGGCTGTTTATGCCTCATTAGGTGATATTCCTCTTTTGCTTCCTGGTTTGGGTAAACAAGGGGGAGCTGTAGATAAAACCTTGAACAAGCCTTGGCATATTTATAATGTATCTCGAGCATTATATGAGCACAAGAGTGAGAGTGAGGGTGAGATATCACCATGTGATGTGAGACCACTTGATGTAAGACCACTTGATGTAAGAAAAGTACTTGGTCACAATATTGCTCATTATCGATTGCAGCTTAAAATACCGTGATGTGTTGTTTTGTGTGTAAAATATGGTGAAATGTATTCTATATGGGTTATGTGGATAATATGTGATGGTTACATCTATAGATGATGCATGTGCTCAAGTGGTTGCTTATAAAGAGGGAGTGCATATTAAGGGCACTCTTCTATGGTTTGATGCACTTGAGTGTCATGATGTGTCTTTGCTTTCTACATTTCCCACAAAGAGGTTGCCTCGTCATGGTTCGCATTTGATCACTAGCAATGGGGTAGCTCGGTTGCTAGCTAGTCGTCGTCGTGTTCCTATGAATTATTCAGTGCCTATTGTTTCTGAGTATTTTCGGCCCTTTTCCATAGGTCCTCATACCATTGAATTTCTTCCCGGCGGTTGTTGTTTAGGGCAGGCCTCCATTTGGGTGCAATCGAGAGATGATCTTTCCTTCCTTTATGCTCCTTCTTCGATGCCTTCGAGTTATTCTTTGGTACATCAGAGTGCATTGAAGCGCAGTAACGTTTTGATCTTGTCTGCTTCTTGTGCAGATCTTTCTTATGTTATTCCACAGAAAACGCAGCAATTAGATGCTTTAGCTTCGTGTTTGCGTGAGCACTACAAAGAACATGGAAAATACCCGGTAGTGGTGTGTAAGGCTTTAGGGGTGGCTCAAGAGATTATTCATCATCTCTCAGACTTTGAGATATCTCTTTACTCCTCGATTTATGGTGTGAGTCAGGTCTATCAAGAGTGTGGTATTTCTTTGCCTTCTTTTAAACGTTTCCAACCATCTCACAGAGGAGCTAAAGTGGTGCTTGCTCCATTTACCACTTTGTCACGTTTAAAAGCCTTGGCTATGAAACAGTCCTCTTTGTATTTTGTGGCCCATAATCACGCAGCTTATACGGAGTATAAAAAGCTTGATGTGTTTGCAAAACATTTCCTTGTGAACACAGAAAGCACTCAAGAAGATCTTTATCAGACAATCCAAGAGGTAAAACCGGATAAAGTGGTGATTACAGGGACTTATATAAGTCATTATATGGAGACTTTCAAAGGCCTCGGTGTTCCACTATCTCCGGCTTATATGAATAATCAACCGACTTTATTTGATCTTTCACAGTTTATGTAGCTTACTGAGGTTACCTAGTTCCTTATAAGTTAGATGTGACTTATTTGGATATAAGTTTGAATATAAGAGTGCAGAGCGCACCTCTCGTTAGAAGAATCAGATATGGGCGGCGGTATAGCGTTCTGGCAGAATTTTTCCTTTTTGTTATTTTCAGTATGCCTAACATAATAGAGTTGAAAAAAAAAGCTTAAAAAATAATTCTTTATCAATTTATGGGAAATATGTGATAGGGACGGCAGTTTAGCAAGAAGGGAATTGTGGTAGCATGGAAGAGAAGAATCAGGATGTGATGGATGTATATCTTACTTAGTGATTGGCATAACGCTTTGCCGGCATAACTTTTCTGTGCCTTTGCAAGTGAGGTGGTGGGTGCATCATATCATTCATTGGGTGCGTTGGTATGTCTTTGAGCACGGTGATGGCTGCTGAAAGTGTTACAAATAATATGACAAAGAAGAATACACATAACGAGGAAAAAAACCCAAAACGTAGAACGCGTATAGCTTCTTTAAAACAGACACATAACCACAGCATTGCTGGTGATCGTGAGGCTTATGTGAAAAAAGCTTTGTGGTTTGTGTTGTGTGGTTGTGGTTTGTTTTATTATGTGTCTTTGCTATCTTTTGATCCTTTTGATCCTTCTTATTACACAGCTACAGCGCCTTATCCTGATCGTGTTGCCAATTATGGTGGAAAGATTGGTGCAGAAGTCAGTGCTCATTTCCTGACTTTGTTGGGGGTGTGTGCATATGGTATTCCTTTGTTTGTGTTATGGGTTATCTTTGAGATAAAAAAAAGATCATGGTCTAACAGGTTCAGTTGTTTGCTGCGTTGGCTATTTCTTACAATGAGAGGAAGTTATGGGTTGGCTTTGGCTTGTGTTTTTGCCAACTTGCTTGCCATAACGTCTCAAGAAGGGGGTTGGTTAGGTCGTTATCTCACCTCATGGGCAGAGGTATATGTGGGCCAGGTGGGTGTGTGGATGTGTGCTTTTTTTGCAGCCATATGGTCCTTAGGTCCTTTTCTTGCTTCCTTGCCGGTATGGAAACAGCTGATAGCTTGGTTGAGGCATCATCAGATGGTGTTGTGGCGTAGGTGTCAGATCCATCACCTTAAGGGGTGGTGTAGGGATTGGATAAGGGGTATGTGGGCTCAGCTTGCTTCACAAAAACTGCCGCAGTGGATGGAACGTATCCTAGAAGGTGTGGCACAAAGTAGCACCTATCGTAGCACGAGTCAAAAACTCAGAGACGTGTTTGTACGTCCTCAAACCACTTCATCTTTACATAAAAGAGATGTGGCTCAAAGTTTATCCGGTAGCAATGACATGAGCAGCAACCATTCTAGCTCTCATTCTAACTATGACTATGACATTGCCATACAGGCGACATCCCAACCAGCTGTGATGTCGCATGATGTGGCTCTAGCCACGAAGACGGCTCAGAGCAGTGATACAAAAGATCATCCTTTGACGATAGATGATCATAGCAGTCACAAATCTGTTCCTGAGGTTTATCCTAGTATGGATTATGTGAAGATGTTTAAAGAGCAAACCTTTAAACATGTTTTGTTTAAAAAAGATGAGGCTGCTAAAAAAACAGCTGAGGTGCTTGTTTCAACACTTGAGGATTTCTCTATTGGTGGTAAGTTGGTGGGTTTGCAGACAGGACCACGGGTACGCACCTTTGAATTTGAGCCCAACTCAGGTATCAAACAAACCAAGATCACCGGTTTAGTGGATGATATTGCTCGTTCCTTAAAAGTGGAATCGGTGATTATTCAACCTATTGTGGGTAAGAGTTCTATGGGAATTCAAGTGCCTCGTTCTGATCCGGTAACGGTGTATTTGGGTGATATTGTCAAAAAACATATGCATGCTCAAAAGGACATGTCACTACCTATTGGATTAGGTATTAGTCCTAGTGGTGAGGCGATGCAAGTGGACCTAGCAGCTATGCCGCATCTTTTGATTGCTGGAGCCACAGGATCTGGAAAGTCAGTAGGTATTCATGCACTGATCAACTCTATTATCTGTGCACGTTCTCCCCGTGAAGTGAAGATGATTTTGGTGGATCCAAAGATGTTAGAACTCAGTGCTTATAGCAAAATGCCTCATCTTGCTTGTCCTGTGATCACAGATGCGCAACAATCGTGTTTGGTACTGGAATGGGCGGTCCAAGAGATGGAATCTCGTTATCGATTGATGCAAGAGATGCAAGTCCGTAATATTTCGGAATTCAATGCCAGTTGGAATAGTTTGTCGGATGATGATCAACAGCAGTGGCGAGAGCATTTCCCTAACGCTGATTTTATGCCTTATTTGGTGATGATTATTGATGAGTTAGCTGACCTTATGCTAGTGGCTCCTAAAGATGTGGAAGGATTGATTCAGCGGTTATCACAAAAAGCACGAGCTAGTGGTATTCATTTGGTATTAGCTACTCAGCGTCCATCGGTGGATGTGATCACTGGGGTGATTAAGGCAAATTTTCCAGCACGTATTGCTTTTCAGGTGGTGAGCAAACACGATAGTCGCACCATTCTTGATCAAATTGGTGCTGAAAAGTTATTAGGTCGGGGTGATATGTTATTTCAAAATCCAGCTTATATCAGACCTCAAAGGTTGCAAGGTGCTTATGTGAGTGATCAAGAGATACGTAAGCTTTTACATTCTTTGCAAAATGATTATGACTTATCGTATTTTCCTTCATTGCAAAAAAAATTATTGCGTCTTGAAAAAGTTAACGAACACACCTTTACCACACAAGATCCTAAGTGGGAGCAGGCTTTAAAGATTGCTGAAGATCGTGGCAATATTTCGGCTTCGTTTTTACAAAGACGTCTGCAAATTGGCTATAATCGTGCAGCACGTATGATTGAGGCTATGGAATCACAGCATTTCATTGAAAGATCCACAGGAGCTAAACCGAGAGCCTGGCTAGGGCGTAAAATTGTAGCTGATGGAAGTATGGTGGAATATAATGATAGCTAAATAGAAATAAAGAATTTTATATTTTTATATATGAACTGTTGTAGGTCCTTATTCATCAGCATTCTGTACGGCAGAGATAATGTCTGCAAAAACCACATTATTTTATAAGCATCATCTGGCTTGTGGGGCTAAGATGATGTCTTTTTATGATTGGCTTCTGCCAGCTTATTATAGTGGTGGTACTGTGGCAGAGCATCTTTACACCCGAGAATCTTGTGGCGTTTTTGACGTATCTCATATGGCAGAAATCGAACTGAAGGGATCAGGGGCTTTGCGTTATCTCGATGTTCTTGTTCCTTCTGACATCACATCCTTAGTTGATGGTAAGGGATGTTACAGTTGTTTTTTAGGCCATGATGGGGGAATCATTGATGATGTCATTATTTATCGTATCTGCGAAGATCATTTCCTGATTTGTGCTAATGCTTCTCGCGGTGAGCGGGTTTATGGATGGTTGAAGGATTTTTGCCAAAATCCTTCAACAGAATATACTGCTTTGGTGAAAGGTGATTGTGAGGTCTTTAATGTATCTGATGATTACCTGCAATTAGCCATTCAAGGCCCTTGTAGTAGAGAGGCTTTAAGACGTATTCTTGATGGAGAAGAGCTTACAACAGCACAATCCTTGCCTTACTCTGCCATTATGGCTTTACCTTCATATGCACTACCCGATGGAAGCCGGATGGCTTTTTTAGCTCGCACCGGCTATACCGGAGAGTTAGGCTATGAGTTGTATGTTCCAGCAACACAACAGATCGCAGACCAATTGTGGCATGGTTTATTGCCTCGTGGTGTTAACAAAGAGCCAGCAGGGGGAGTTTGGTGTGTGGGTTTGAGTGCACGCAATTCTTTGCGTTTAGAGTCCTGTTTCCTTCTCTATGGCTCTGATATGGATGAGAGTACTCATCCATATCAAGTGGGATTGGGTTGGTTGGTTTCTAAAGAAAAAACCAACTTTATTGGATCGCAATCATTACGTGCTTATAGAGACAATCTTTTAGTGCCACAAACAGTGTTACAAAATAAACATGTGGCCTTTTTAATGCTTTCTGCTGGAATTCCTCGACAGGGGATGGATATTTGGAATCATCATGAAGGCGGCTTTGTTATAGGCCAGGTAAGTAGTGGTGGTTATTTGCCATCTTTGAAGTCTTCTGGTGGTATGGCTCGTTTGCAAGTCAGCGCTGTTAAAGACCATCAGATTTGGATTTGCAGGCGTAGTGGTGATAAAAAACGGCTTGCTGCCAAAATCATCAAAAAGCCTTTTTATTCTTCTAAGGTTAGGGAAAGCTAGAAGAAAGACGAGAAAATGAGCCAAGGTTCAAAAGACAGATTTTTGTAGGTATGATGGTTGAATGACATGTATATGTCATCGAAGATGATGTTATGACATTTTTTCCTAAAATCTTCTCTTGCATGGCACGAGAAAAACATGACAAAGTACGATCTATAAGACATGGGATCGTTTTTAGTGTTATTTTTTTGGTGTTTGTTGATGGGATGCTTGGTTTGTCAAGGCCTTAGGAGGATGATGAATGTCTGGTTCTGATCGTTTACTTTTTTCAAAAAATCATGAATGGGTCACAGGAACTTCAGGCGAAGTGTTGGTTGGTGTGAGTGCTCATGCTGTGGAGCAACTTGGTGATGTGATTTATATTGAGCTTCCAGAAAAAGGTGATGAGTTTAGTGCCGGCGATACTTTTGGCACTATTGAATCCACTAAAACGGTTTCAGATCTTTATACTCCTATTTCAGGACAGGTTATAGCTGTTAATGAAGATATTCAATCGGACCCATCGGGTCTTCAAGAAGATCCTTATCTGGATGGTTGGTTGATAAAGCTGCATTGCAGTGAAGATGATAGCGAACCTTTAATGACAGCTCAAGAGTATGATGATTACATCAAAGGTCATTGATGGGTGGTGTTGTATCTATCTTGCCTTCTTCTTTTTTGTCTACTTTTTATCTTCATGGCCTATCATCTCTTGTTTGACATAAGCCTGCACCATCTGTGATGGTGTGTTCGGTCTGTGATTTCTAAAAGTTCATTGTTTGTTTTTTGCATTCTGCTGCTATGGCTAAGGTCAGCTATTATGGGCAAGTCGTTCTCTGCTTACTCACTGAGAGTGATCAGTAATCCATGCTAGATTGAAATGGATAGGAGGCTGGTTAAGGCTGTAGTGTGTTTGTTAGAGTTTGTTAGAGAGCTCGTTAGAGAAAAGATAGCTCGTTAGAGAAAAGATAGCTCGTTAGAGAAATAAGCCATGAAAATATTTCATTTTGGTGTCATATGTGTATCTCTATACGCTTTGTCTTTTTGGATAGAAGATATGGTGGCAGTGCGTGCTCAAAATGATAATTATTACAATTACAATAGTGAGTATGGTCAAGGGTATGAAAACTACTATAGCCAAGATGGGGAATATAACAACAATAATAGCAACTATAATAACAACTATAATAACAATAATAGTAGTAGCAATGCTCAAGGTAGTGAGCCATCTTATGATTACTCTCCAAACTTACAGCCTTCTAACAATCAGGGCGGTGGAGAATATAGTAATAACTCCTTGATGAATAACAGCAATGTATATCCTGGAGTGGAGACACCAGGCAATGAAGCATCAGCGAGTGCTGATGCTTCTGGTGACATGGCTGCAAAATTGAAGCAGCATCCTCAGATCAAGCTAGATCCTATTCCTTTGCCCAATGAATTTTCAGGTACCCCTGGTGTACTAGATAGCTTAGGTATCTTGGATGTGGGAGAAGCTCCGAGTTATTACACGATTCAAGAAGGTGATACCCTCTTTGATATTTGTGATCAGTTGTTAGATGATCCTGATTATTGGCCCAAATTATGGGCTTTAAATCCTGAAATTCGAAATCCTCATTATATTTGGCCAGGGATGGTGTTGCGGTTTTATCCGGGTGATGAATTTTTACCACCTTTCCTTGAAATTGAAGATGATGAAGATCTTGATCCTGTTAATGTAGCTAGTGATTATGTGGTGGAAGATCTTCTTTTTGTGGACCTGTTTGATGTTCCACCAGAAGCACCCCCGAGAGGCTTTACGTTATCCAATTTTGTTGAATGGGATGATATTCAAACACCAAGTGTTACAGCAATAGGTGGTTATGGCAGTGTGGGTATTGTTGCAACGCAACCTTTTTTTGTTTTGGAGAGTCGTCTAAAGGATGCTTTAGCAGAGTTGAAGGGGATTTTTACCGATAGTGCTGCTATCAATCCAGCAGGCCTTCTTGAGGCAGATGAACCTTTACAGCCAGGTACTACCTATTCCGTGTTGCGTTATGGTGAGAAGGTGAGACATCCTCGTACCAATAACACCGTAGGGTTTCGTTATTTAAATATAGGTGTGATACGGGTGGATGAATATTCCGAAGAAGAAGAGGAAGCTATATTTTCCACGGTTCATCAGTGGGGCTTTTTTATGGTAGGAGATCTCGTTGTACCACTTCGTCCTTCTCAACATGATATGCCCCTTCCTTCTGGGATGGAAGGTCGAGATGCTGATGCCACGGTGATAGGTTTTAAGGCGTCTGAAAGTACTATTGCTGCAGAAAATCGTTTTATTATTTTGGATAGCAATGCGTTTAATACAGGAGAACGTGTTGCTTTATATCGTCGGCGTACCTCTAGTCATAGCGATCGTAATATTCGTGGTTTTGGCGGAGTGCAGCGTTATGGTGTGGTCCATGTAGTGGATGTCGGTGATGAAACGGCCATTGCTTATGTTCTTCATGCAGGTTATTTGGTGGAGCCAGGAGACCGAACCGATGAAAACTTTGATTAATGACATGTCTTTTTGATAGCGCAGTAGGTAAGAGAGTGGTAGGTAAGAGAGTGGTAGGTAAGAGAGTGTAGAGTGATTCACTCTTGCCTTGCTCCTTGCGTTGTTTTCGTTATGATGCGCACCATGATTGAAGAATTTCCATGGTTAAGTGCTCTCTGGCAGTATCAGCGGCGTAGTGCTTATAATGATTTGAAGCTCTATGATGACCAGCATGCATTTCTCTATGATAGCAGCTCGTTTGAAGATGTTCCTTCTGCCATATTTAGTTCTTTTTTTCATGATCACAAGCATTATGAACGTGAATTGATGAGACTAGCCTGGCATCTTGAACTACGCTTTGATCCCTATTATCCCTTTCTTTGTCATGAGATCAAAGATGTTGGGCGTATCACATTGATTGGCAAGCAGCTTTTGGGATGTGGTCCTCATTTGTTTATCCGCAAACCGCGTTGCAAAGAAGATGATCTTGTGGATCTTGAAGATCCTTTATCCCATTTGTCCACATTCAAAAAACATTTTACCACTTGTCCGTGGTTGATTTGTGGACCCTCGGGTGTGGGAAAAACAACCTTGTTGTTGCAAATGCTTCATCAGCATTATGCTCAACAACCGGTGGTGTTTATGGATCGTTATCAAGAAGGTTTGAGTAGCCACCCTCATAAACTCTGGACTTTTTTGCGTGAGCAATCTCGACAGGTTAATGATAAAGGACGGGTTGAATCAAGACATCTTCTTGAGGTGGCATTTAAGCTGGGTAGTGATGTGTTGGTGTTTGGTGAAATCAGACATGCTGAGGTATCGAGTTTTTTTCATGGTATGTTTTCTGGTCATAGTCACGTTTATGGCACATTTCATGCTAAGTCTACGCAGGATCTATGGACCAGGCTGTCACTGATTGATCCTCTTGGTGCACAACATGCTCAAGAACATTTAGGAGCTTTGTTCTTGAAAAAAAATCCACACGGAGTGTTTTCAGTCAGCGATCTTTATCTTCCAGCAAGACTCGAGTAGAGTGTGAGTTCAGGAGATGTTTTTTGGGTGTTGATTTTTTATAAAGATTCAGTTATCTTGATTTACTAGTAATACCCTTTTTTATGGAATTACTAGTGAAATGGGATGCAAATGAGATAGCTTCATACGGCAGTCTCTCTTATTTGTGTAGCAATTTATTATTATGATTTTATACGTTTCTTGTAATAGATTTTCTTGAGATACTTTACGAAGCTCGTTTTGGGTTGAATAGTTTGAGGTTAATAAAAACCATATGTATTGCATTTTTCATGGAGAATTTCAAAGTTATGCATAATCGTAGTGCTAGAGTTATTTATCAAAAGCAGCCAATCAGTATATATCTATGTCTTTTTTTTATCGTACTAAGTTTTTATGCCTGTTCAGAAAAAACTTCAGATGAAAAACAGGTATCTTCTCAACACATGAGTCAAGATGAAAGTGATACAAATAGGGATTCATTTTCCATAGATCAAGATTATGACGGGGATTATTCTGCAGATAGAAAGCATTATGAAATAGTGATGCGCTATTTGAAGCCTTTAAATAACCCTGTGACTATAAAAGAAGTGGCTCAAGCCACTGGATTAAGTGAAGAAGAGGTACAATCAGCCATTGATATAGCTCCTGTTACTCCAGATATGATAACGGTGGGTGATGACAAGCATTTTGTCGTAGATAAAGATTTTTTTGATCAAAAACTATCTCTTTCTGTTGCTTATTCAGGGAATTCTATTCTTGGTCAACATCGACATATGAATACATCTCTAGGTGCACATCAATATGTGGATATAGAGATGTTTAATGGAGGAGTAAAGGTATTGCATGATGATACCTCTAAAGAACTCCTACATGGAATCAAGGCGCAGTTAATGCGTTTTGATAAAGTGTCTCAATCACAAGATACCATAACTTTTAAGGTTGACACAGATAGCCTTAATAGTATGCGCATTGTTTTTCCACTGGGAATGTATATAAAAAATATAGTTGTTAGAGGTTTGCGATATCTTGAAAATCCTTACCTTAAAGAAAAATATTTATCTTTAGAGGTATCTTATTATGGTCTTGATAAGAGTACAGGTGCTTCTTTAGTGAAGCATTATAATTTTTGCTTATTTCCTAGGCAAAATGATGACAGAGTTATTGATAAAGACGCTGTTTTAAAGGTATTACCGCTTTTCGATTACTCCTATGACGAAGGTAACTTTTTACTAAAAGGTATGAACATTAAACCTACAACGTATAGTCCATCAAAGACGATTATATTTAACGTGATTTCTTATGATTATGATTTTTCTTCAAGTGTACTTGAAGAAAAAATATATGAATCTATTAGAGATGGTGTGGAAAGCTGGAATATATATAAAAAAAATGGATCAAAGCTTGTGGAATTTCGTGGCTTAGCTCCTAAAGGGGCTAAGTTTGGCGATTACGGATATGCATTCATTTCTATGGTAAAAGATGCATTTCCTGGTTCTGCATATGCTAATGTGTCCTATGATATCAATACAGGATTGATTACATCTAGTTTAGTTCTTCTGCGTTCTCGTTCTTTATTGACTAACGGACAAAAAAGAAAACTCGTTGGCATTGAAGATATAGGAAAAAATGGCTTCGATAATACCTCTGAAAGTCATATAAGTATGGGAGCGAGTATGAACAACCATGTGTATAATCATGATTATACATCTCGAGTTTCTGCTTTACAAAGAGTGAAGAGATTTTTTCAGAAAAAAGCAACACTTTTTTCTGAAAAAGACGATTTAGATGAAGATCGAGAGGTTGACTTAGTCGAACAATACCCTGAGTACTTTGATTTGCAACTTAGTTATTTTAGAATGTATGTCTATCATGAGGTAGGTCATACTTTAGGTATGGCTCATAATTTTAAGGATTTGCCTGCATCTTATCAAGATAAGCCACTAACTAACATGGGTTATTTAGATCGTATATACAGTATAGGTTTATTTAGAGACGGTTTATTATCTGAGCCTTTTGTGTATGATCAGGCGTTTATTGATCTATTTTATAATCATGCTAAGTCTCAAGATATAGAGGTATATCCAACATGTTCTCACTTGCGTACATGGGATAGGACACTTCTTAGATGGCATAGCCTAGGTACGGAAGTATATGACGGCATTGATCCATTTTGTAATCAATTTCATAGTTTTCCTTCTGTTTCAGAGGGCGTGCGTTTTCTTATTGAACGAATGGACAAAGATGTAGACATTTCAGGATATAAATTTAAGTCTTTTCAATCTAGTCTCGTAAAAGCGGTTGTTGATTATAGTTCAAATCTAGGCTTATCTGATGATAATTCTGTTAGTGCGGTATCTGAGCTTAATAGAGAAGATAAACGAGTAGATGGTGATGCTGTTAGCGAAGAAAATGTTGTATCTGGTGATGGAAAATTTGAGGCTTTAGAAAACAGTGAAGATAGTGAATTTTTAAATGTAGATCTATTAAAAAAGATATTTTTTCAGGAAGTTCAGAACTATTTTTATTACTCATTACCTAGTCTTTATGATGTTATTACTTTAAGTCGAGTGAGCATGTTAAAATGGATGAGTTATGAATCATTAAAAAAATCTGCTACAAAAGACTACACTATTCGTTTGCAATCTAAGGTCTATATTGGAGGCTTTAAAGCGCATGAAACATATTTAAAATATAGCTCTATTTTTGATGATTACACATTAACAGATTTTAATGATGAAGAGTTGCTTAAGCGGGCTGGCTTATCTCGTTTTTCTGGCCCAGCGGATTATGATGCTTATTATCAAAAAGAGCGAAAATTGATGCTAGGTATCTTTAGCGACGTAGTTTCCATCTCTGCAGGTAATTTAAAAGAGCTTGTAGTGATACCAGGTTCATCAAATTTTTCATCTATAGCATGTAAAACGGATCATTTCTTAGATTATTTCTTAGATGAAAATCACTGCCTTGTTGAAATGAATCCTGTGGCTCGTCAATCTATGTTAGAGATTAATCATGAATTTTTGCAGAGCTTTCTCAATGTAATAAATAAGATTAAACACACTTTTGCCGCAATATTTAGTAATTCAGGTAATCCAGTCGAAGGAGAAATAACGTCTTATGTTGCAAGGAATATGTTAGATATAATGGAAAATAAGATAGATATCTCTAAGCTTATTATGAATTTTTCAAACTATGATAACGACTATAGACAAAAATCTATGTCCGGGGTGATGGATATTTACAGCTATCTGATTGATCGAAGTTCCTTCTTAGACTTTAAGACATTTAATGAAAAAAAGATCACATCTAAACGTAAAATTGCCTTGGCTTTATTGGAGGCCATGAATAAACTAGAAGATTGTAATGTGTATTTCTCTCAATTTGAAGAAAATAGAGATAGAGAGGATAAGTTAGTATCTATAAAGAAGTGGCTTATAAGCTATATTCAGAAATTTGGAAGAGCTAAGGCTAAAGCGTCAGAAGAGGGTCAAGAAGAAGCTGTTTCAGCTAATAGTGAAACGTGTAATTTTACAACAATTTAGTTGAATGGAGTTATTCAAAAAAGTTCTTTGTTAAGTAGCTATTCTATGGAGATATAATACTTACTTAATGTATGTGTAAGGCATTAATCTAGGTACTATAAGAAGTATATTTGAAAACTACTGTGTTTTTAAATGTATTTATCATTTACTGAGTAAATGGATGTGAGTATATAAATGTCAATTTTTCAATGATTTTTTTGAACTTATGCTTATGAGCAAGTATAAGTTTGCCTAAATTTGTCTAAAAAAGAAGTGTGTGATTTATCTAAGGGATTATTGGTATACTCATGAAAAAATATCTAAGAACATTTATTAGAAGTTTAATGTGTTTAGTGGTCTTAATAAGTTGCATGACTGTTGGTTTTTCTACCACTTTGCAAGCTTCACCAACAGCACTTAGATGCGATGATATTTCTCAAGTTTTTGATCTTTTTTGGAAGGTTAGTGATCAGCAGCGCCTTAGAGATAATAGTAGCTCTTTAGAATTTGGAAAATCTTTAGTAAATAGTTTTCTCAATATACTTGATCCCATGAAATTGTATTTCTTAGATGATCATGTTGAAGAAATTCAGTCTTTTTTTAAAGGTGATACGTATATATCAGAAGACTTTATAGAAAGAGTTTGTCCTTATATTGATAGAGCTGCGATGTTATATAAGCAGCAGGTATCTATGATAGACAGTGAGATGTATGGTTTGTTAATGAACCCTTTGTATAAGCTAGGGGCAAAAGAGCAGGATAGCACAATTAATATGCGCATGCAGGTTGATAGAGAGTTTATGCCTTGGGCAGAATCTAGCATTGATTTAAAACAGAGATGGCAAGAACGGCTGTTGTTTGAGAGGTATAAGTTAATTAACTATAATTATGATGATTTTTTGAATATGTCAGAAGGCTTTTTTTCAGATCATCATCGCTTGATGACAAGTGATAATATTATTAAGCAAGCTTTTTTAAAGACGATTTTTAAAAAAATCAGTGTTGATGGAAAATATTATGTATTTAATAAAATTCCTCTATTAAAGGTTTTTGCAGGTATAAGATATCAATATAAAATGAAAAGTCCTTTTGTTTTGCATGTCCCAATAAGTATTCCATATCTATCATCTGAATTTATTGAAATTCGTTCAAATGGATATTTAAAAATTTCTCTGAATGTTGATGATTATATCAATATTAAAAGTTCCGACAAGTTAGTCAACTTTTTTGATATTAACCAGCCAAATAAAGAATTGTTATATGTATTGCGTAAAAGCAATGAGTATATCTTTCAAAAATTATTGACTATTCCTCTGAAGTTTAGTCGATCAGCATTTTTTGTTAGAAATGTTAATTTTAAGCAATCAATTTCTCGCCGTGTGCCTGAAGATATGAAGTATGTCAGTAAACATGATAAGTCTGATATAGCCGATATAAGTAGCGTGATGTATTTGTATGTAAGAGATATGCATGTTCCATTAAAGCGAGGTTCTAATAGTTCCATCAGTGCTGTGAGAAGTATTCTTGGCGATATTATGCGTAGAAATATTGAGAGTGATCATATTACTAGTACTTCTTTGGTACTGGATCTTCGTGGATCAGCTTTGCTTAATCTAGGAAAAGCTTTGGCTTTATTGGAAGTGTTTTTGCCAAACACTCCTGTTTTTCAAGTCATAAAAACTTATGGTGCAGCACCACTTATTGTTACTACTCGCGATCCAGAATTATCATTTAATGGTCCTGTGGTTGTCCTTGTGGATCAATCAACTTCTTACCTTTCTGAGATGGTTGCAGGTGTCTTGCAAGAATATGGTCGTGCCGTGATTGTGGGAGAAGGATTAGGTATGTCAACATATGGGAAAAGTTCTTTTGTTGGCATTAAGACAATGTCTGATAATGAAGGAGGCCTGGGGTCATTAGTAACGAGTCAAGGTTGGGTGTACACTATCATGGGTAGATCTTTGGTGCATAAAGGTGTTCAACCTGATTTTACTTTACCTAAAGTACGAGGAAATCCTAATCTTGATCAACATTATTATATGTATTTACAAAACAAAATCCCTTCGCTTATGGGTAAAGATATTTTGCCTGTTGTTAATATATCGGCTCATCAAAATAGTAAAAGCTTAATTAATATACTTAAAGAGAGGTCACATAATAGACTACTTAAAAGGAAGTATCTTGATCGATATCTCGTTATGGATATTTCTCTTTCTTCAAATAAATTGAGGAGTCGTTATGTGAACTTTAATAAAAAATTTAACATAGAAGATAATGATTTGCTTCAAGAAAGATCAAGAAGTTGTGATAGTGATTATTGTAAATCTGTATCTTTAAATTTTCAAAAATTTTCAAAAAGCATGAGCGCATCCGATTACCGTTCTGAGTATTTACAAAAATCTTTTTTATATACAACACCAGACAAGCTGAAACGTTTATCTTCATTTTATGATCTGATAACAGAAGATGACTATATTGTTTATGAGGCTATGCATATAGCATTGGATTATGAGCGTATTATGAGTAAGCAAGCACTGCAAGTTTATTCATTCTATAAAAAAAGCAATTAGTCAACAACTGTAATAAAATGATATCTATGTTTTGTGGTGTGTAATATTACTCAGAAATAATATTAATAAAAAATAAAGAATGTAATATATATTTTTGATTTGATCAGACACGATATCTATTCATTCTCAACTCTCTGACATTTTACCTCACATTGCGGTTTCAGGATAAAACATTGAATGAGATCTCTTTGGAAGCCATGAATATGAGTGTATTCTTCATGTGCTAGTCAGAGTGAGTGTTGCGCCCTATTGAGGTAAAAACCGGTAAGCTTTAGAGGGTTTTGACGACTCAGCTTGGATGGTGGTGTTGAATGAAAACTCATTGCAGGCAAGAGTTATATAGCATATGTTAACTTAAAATATTAAACACTTTGAGTTTGAAAAAATGGCTTCCCTTCCTAATAAAACAGGAATTACTTAATAAAGTATATAGTTTCGCCGATAAGGAACCATAGGTGATTGCGATAGCTGTATGAAGTTACCCACAAGATGTGAATCATTGTAGCGACTTGCGACTTAAGCAGCAAAGATTCGCTTAGTTATAACTAACTATAAAAAAATAGGGAGACAAATGAGCATTTTTCCTTCTAGAAAAATAATTTATGTTACTCAGGTCAAATGTAAGAGTCAAGGATATCAATATTTCTTTGTAATTTCGTCAATGTTTTTTGCCTTATTTCTTGGTGGTTGTAATAGTCCAGTCCAAAGAAGAGGAAGTACAGCTTTAGCAGAAGAAGCAATTGAAGTATTTTCAAAAAATTCTAATGCTAAGGCTACCAAAACGCCGACTGCAGCTACTACACCTCCTGCTGGTACTCCACCTGGAGGCACTCCTCCTGCGGGTACTCTTCCTGGTGGTACTCCACCTGCAGGCACTCCTCCTGCTGGTACACCTCCTGCTGGTACACCTCCTGCTGGTACACCTCCTGCTGGTACACCTCCTGCTGGTACACCTCCTGCTGGTACACCTCCTGCTGGTACACCTCCTGCTGGTACACCTCCTGCTGGTACTCCTCCTGCTGGTACTCCTCCTGCTGGTACTCCTCCTGCTGGTACACCTCCTGCTGGTACACCTCCTGCTGGTACTCCTCCTGCTGGTACCCCTCCATCTACCCCTCCATCTACCCCTCCATCTACCCCTCCATCTACCCCTCCATCATCCAGTGGGTCTGGAACGACATCTACAAGTTCAAGTATGGGTTGTATTCGGCCTATTTCTACTACTTCTAAATTTGCTGCGGCATACACTCTTAGTGGCAGCTGGGGTCATTTTATATTTAAGAATTTTGGTGATGCTTCAGGGTGTAAAAATCATTATTCGATGGTAACAATAGGTATTGTGCAGGGTCCTAAGAGAGAAGATGTTGATTTGATAGTGGTGCGTTTTGACCCACAGACGATGTTGGATATGACATACCATGGCACAGACCCAGAAAAACCAAGAGGACACATGTTTACTATTGCTGCCAGCTCATTACGTAGGCGTGGTGATCTTGAGAAGAAATTGTCCGATGCTGATAGAAGGTATTCAATGTTAAGGTTACGGTTTGTTTTCTGGAAAGGTATTGGAAAGGAAAAAAAGGCAATTAAAAAAGTAGATTTTACTACTAATGAAACTCGGGTTTTCGCTGGTTTAGCTGAATATAGCGGATTTCAAAGTTATGTAAAAACAAAGATTGTAACCCACGAAGGATCAACATTTCGAGCTGCTTACAGTAACGAAGAAATTTTGAAAAGCTTGACTATAAAATTAATTAAAGCCCTTGACCAAGATGCCAATTAAATTTAGATAATTCGGTTGTTTATTTTATGAAAATCAGATGTGTTTTCAAAGTTATATTTAAAGACATCTATAATGCATATTTATTGTCTATTTATTTGAAATGTATTACAAAAATGAACTTCTTGTGAGTTATCCTACAGATTCTATCGAGAGAAATTAATAGCGAAGTGTTAGAAGACTAGAACGGTATTTTTGAGAAGCCTTATTATTAACTTGGCGTTGTATTTGAAGCACAAGAATGTGATTTTTTATGAGAAACTTTGGAAGGGTTGAGGTGATAGCATAAAGGTGAAGTGGTGGATTTTGTGTCCCATTTTGAGCGGTGATGTAACTTGAGAACAGATATAAATGATGGATTGGTTGGTTGAAAAGCACGATGATATCTAGAAAAAACGAGTAAAGAATATTAAGCTTAAAAGGCTTCATCTGTAAAAAAAATACTTTAACAACTCATAACTAAAAATTAAATTTTATCAAAATTATTCTATTAACGAAGTTACATCTGATTTTTGTGATATCTTAGTACAAAGATGTAAATGTTTTTTAAGATTTTTATTATAATTTATTCTGTGTAGTATATTACGTTTATTCTATTGCAGCTATTTACAGCTTTATCGTGGATAATTAATTCTTTGTTTTTACACTGATATGAAGATGGGTGTAGAACCTTTCCATCTAATAAAGTGTTTACAACGGATATACATCTTGATTGTAATAAAAAAGTATAAACTGTAGCTATAATTTGAATTTCTCTGGCTAGATCTTTAAAAAATGTTCCATATGCTCTCGTGCTTTTGTATCATAAGTTGTACCGCCCAAGCTTTTTGCAAGATTTTGATAATGACTACCACGATGTGTATTTTTTTGGATCTATATATCCATAATATTTAAATACAGAGGTTGAACCATAGTTGAGCTTTAAAAAGTTTATAAAATGTATATCACTTAATGTAGATTTTTCATCCGTAACATTGACAACAACATTGGTTGCGTAAGATCTAAAATAATTTTGTAATAACCTTACGTAATTTTTTCTTGAATGATTATAAATACCAACTGGAGCTGGGTCTCTAGAGTCAGCTGAAAGATAAGGGACATTATCAAGTGATCCTTCAGAGCGAAAAAAATTGAAAAATGTGTGGGCATTGATACGATTTATGTTGTTTTTATTTAAGCCATCTTTAGTAAACAAATGGTCTTTAGCAAGAAGTATTGCAGCAGTGGCTAGGCCGTCCCAAGACTCAACTCGCAAATTTACTAATGTGATAGATGAATCAGATATTGTTGATACGTTTATGCAAGTGCCACTGCCCATACAGCTAATAAAAGTGACTGTAATATCAATCGATGATCTTCTTGGAGAGCATCTAAAAAACCCTTTATACCTGTTTTAACTAGAGGTATATTACTTGTCATAGATCCTGAGCTGTTGATGAGCCATAGCATTATTATAGGAAGTACTGTCTTGTTTACTTTTTTCTGTGATCGTAAAATTTTTATTAATTTCTCGCTTTTGTATGGGTGGATTCTCTGTTTAAGGATATTGATTATTGTTGTCCGGCGGCCTTGGTAGTTGGGGATCTGGATTAGTCTTATATGGTTGAATGTTTACTTCTTCAGAGTTTTGATGCTCGCTTTGCAGTTCATCTGATTGAGTAGCTAAATTTGAATCCCGAAAAATATTTGAGTTATTACAGCCATTTAATATGCCAGATGTTATCAAAAATAAGATGCAAAAATAAAGATATCTTTTTAAAATTGCTATTATAATTTCTTATTTTATTTGTAATCACTTATAAGTATACTTTTGCCATAAGTGATAGCTTTTTTAGATTAAAGGACCTTAAGTCGTGGGTACTGTTTCTTGGGCTTAGGGTCATCTGCGGATCCAATGTTAGCAGAGCATAGTAAAGTTACAAAAAGAGATGTACCAACGCCTGGCTCTGATACGGCAGTGATATCACCTCCCATCTCTTTCATTAAACCATAACAGATAGCCAAACCTAGTCCTGTGCCTTCTCCTACTGGCTTGGTGGTGTAGAATGGATCAAAGATTTTGCTCATATCTTTTTTAGGTATTCCTACACCTGAATCCTTAATTTCTACTTCGACATAATATTTATCATCCACCTTTTTCTGTCTTTGGATAACATATAGCTCACCACCACCAGGCATGGCTTGAAAGCCATTTTTAAAAAGATTTAAAAAGACTTGCATTAATCGTGTACGGCATCCAGAGACTTCAACGTTACGACTTTGCCATTCATAAAATACGCGACAATCTTTTGCAGACTTAAGTACCTGAGCAAAGCGCATAGCTTGACTGATGATATCTTCTAGAGGGAGTAGTGTGATTTTTTGATCAGGTAGTGGGGGAGCTTGTCTGGAAAATTCTAGAATTTGTTGGACAATCTCTTTGCATCTTTGAGCAGCTGATTCTATTTCGAGAATATCTTGATAGTGGTGATCTCCTGCATCCATCTCTTTAAGTAACATCTGAGAAAACAACAAAACACCACTTAAAGGATTATTGATTTCATGGGCGATCCCTCCAGCTAATAATCCTAGGGAGGTGATTTTATCATGTAAGCGAATCTTTTCTTCTACCTTTACCTGTAAGGTGCGATCTCGATACACTTGTACCACACCAGATATATCTTCTTGGCTTTTGTCATCTAAGACAGGATAACTCGATATTTCAAAGGTTTTACCATCTTTGGCCCGTTCGTATTGAAAAGAAAGAGATTCTTTCTTTTCAAGACTCTTTAGAGCTGTACAGCCTTTACAGGGTTTATCAGCCCCAGCAAATACTTGATAACATTTTTGACCCACAAGTTTTTTGGTGTCACCATGACTTGTGAGACTGGCCATGGCTTTGTTGGATTTTTGGATGGTGTATTGCTTATCGATGATAGCAATAGGATCACTGATGGCATCTAATGTAGCCATCCACTGTAGTTTGATTTTTTCAAGGAATTTGAGAGTATCTCCTTGTTTTAGTAAATCTGACTCTATATTTTTTGCTGCATCTGCCACTCTATTACCACCTTTATTTTGACAAGTCTGAACATTGTGCACGTTTCTCATTCAGGCCTCTATCGGTTCAATACAACCAAAATATAATTGTCAATTTTGTGAGTGTTACTCTTTGGTCTTGAGCTATCAAAGTTTTACAAGGCATCAAGCATGACAACTCTAGGCAGTGTTTGCCTGTTGTTGTGATCTGAGGGGGAAGATAGCAAGGATAGCAATGATGTATTGCCTGATAGCTTGTGATGTCTTGAAATGTGGGTTTATGTTGTGACAAGCTTGACTTTCTCTTAGCCCATCTTGTAGGCTAACACTGTATAACTTTATAGATGAGGGCCTTTGAGATACACATCATTGATCATTAAGATGATAGATGGACAGATGATGGAGTAAGTGGGTCATATTTTCTATGCAAGACAGACATTATGGCATCTTCATATGAGAAGCATATAAGAAGCATAAGAAGCATAAAAAATGCATTTATTACATAAATTTTCATATGTGTAATGTCTGTAGTGGTTTGCAAAGATAATGATTTTTATACGTAATATATATATATAAAAACATATAAAAACTTTAGAATAGGGAAAGCACAAGAATAGAAGAAGGAATACATAAACAACATAAATTATTGCAATAAATGACTGCTAAAAGACAGCTAATGAGGGAGGGAATCTTTTAGTCGTGGTCTGATTGTTTGCTTGTATGTGTTTCATACATGGTTTTTCAAACATGTATGAAAATGTCTCAGGACTCATCAGAGGATAGCTTATACATACTTCATCGGATATAGCATCTGATGGTAAGAGTTAAGAATATCTCCGTGATGTTAGAGCATAGACAGATGCACTTAAGATATAAAATCTTATCTTAAAGATGGTCACATAAGAGAATCAATTGAGGCTTCGCTGGCCATTATGTCTCAGTTATTTAAACATCCTGAGCCTTCAAGCTCCTCATATTCTTCCTTTGATGTTTCAGCAGAAATACTTAAAGACCACACATCCCTTGCCACTCGTAGTCCTTCATCTTTGAGCAGAGATTCTGTTCGGTCTTCATCTTTGAGAAATGCGGCTGCTGCATCTTTAGATGGTGATGATGAGGTGTTTTCACAATTTCCAGAGATCACTACTCACTGTCCAACTATGAGACGTATTCTTTTAGAGGCTTCAAAATTTGCTGCCTCTGATAACTGTGTTCTTATACAAGGGGAAAGTGGTACAGGTAAAGAATTGATTGCTGCAGCACTGCATCGATTATCGCCAAGGTCTCAAGGCAACTATGTGACAATGAATTGTTCTGCCATCAGTGAGGGTTTGTTAGAAAGTGAGTTGTTTGGCCATGTCAAAGGAGCTTTTACAGGTGCTAGTCGCCATAAAGAGGGTTTTTTTGCTAAGGCTGAAGGAGGAACCATCTTTCTTGATGAAATAGGGGATATGCCTATACGTCTTCAAGCTAAGTTGTTACGTGTTTTACAAAATGCAGCTTATCATCCGGTGGGTTCTACGGAGCTTAAAACAACCAATGTTCGGGTGATTGCTGCTACCAATGTGGATTTGGCTGATGCTATCAAGCGCAAGCGTTTTCGTTTAGATCTTTATTATCGTCTCAATGTCTTACCCATCGAATTACCTCCTTTAAGAAGACGTATTGAAGATATTGAGATGTTGATTGAAGAATTTTTACAAAAACACAATCAAGACAATCATAGCCAATGTTTTCTCACGCCTAAATGTCTGTCCCGTCTTAAGCTTTATCCATGGCCAGGAAATATTCGTGAATTAGAAAATGTGATCAAACGTTTAGTGATCACCCATCAAAATGGGCCTATTCACATTTCAGATCTTCCTCGTAAGTATTTACACAAAGAGCACTTTCCTCTTTGTGTAGAAAGTCAAGATGATTATGAGGGAGGATACAAAAAAGGCCATCTCTTCTTTGATCATTATCAACAACACAATGAGCCCTATTCATCTCATTCTGCCATACAAGAGAGTAGAGATAGAGAAGATAGAGAGAGAGAGACAGAGAGACAGAGAGACAGAGAACCCACCAGAGAAGCCAAAACCTCTTTTATACTCTCTGAGATTATTCAAGATATTTCTCTTCCTTCATCGGGTGTGCAAATGAATGAGGATTTTAAAAAGCTTGAAGGACACTTTATTCAATGTGCTATGTCCATGAGTGCTAATAATCAAAACAAAGCTGCAGCTCTGCTTGGTATGAAACGCACCACTTTCATTGAAAAGATGAAACGACATGCTACTCCATAGTGGGCTAATGAGTTATAATGCCATGAGCCGATCAGAAGGCACAATGACTCTATCACTTCATATCCCTTGTTATAGTTATAGTTATAGGTTATAGTTATGGGTTATAAATGTTGACATCTATGACAATGACTATAGCTCGTTTTAAAAGCACAGGCTGTTTGTTGGTGTGGGTGTTTTTTCTTTTGAGTGCAAACAAAGATAGCACCAAAACTGCTCCTCTAGCGTCTAAAATAGCGTCCAAGAAAGAACCTCTTACCGTGGTTCTTTTAGGAGATTCTTTAACAGCAGGATATGGTGTGAGTGCCTCTCAAGCTTACCCAGCTGTGGCAGAGCAGATGCTTAAAGAAAAAGGGTATCATCTTAAATGGATTAATGGCAGTATATCGGGCTCCACCTCTGCTAGTGGATTGTCACGATTGAAGTGGCAGCTTAAAGGCAAGCCTTCATATGTTCTTCTTGCGTTAGGATCCAATGATGGATTGCGTGGTTTTCCTTTATCCACAGTGGAAAAAAATATTGAAGATATGATTAAAGAAACTAAGAAACATGGTGCTGTTCCTCTTTTGGTGGGTTTGCAAGTACCGCCTAATTTAGGTCCTAAGTACACACAAGGTTTTCAAAAAATATTTCCTCAGCTTGCTCTTAAACATAAAATCCCTCTTTGGGATTTTATTCTCAAAGATGTGGGAGGAGAGTCTAGCAAGAATCTTCCTGATGGTATTCATCCTAATGCCAAAGGACATCGTATCATTGCTCAGTACTTTGTGACCTTTTTGATGAACCATCTTCCATCACCACAGCCGTCTTGAGATGGCTGTATTGTTATCAGACATTTTGGGTCATAAATGAATCATGTAACCATCCATATCAAAAATCTCTGTAAAACCTTTAAACAGCCTAAGCACACCATAACCGTTTTGGATCATTTAGACTTTCAGGGTTTTGATAGTGAGAGTGCTGCCATTATTGGACAATCAGGAAGTGGAAAATCCACATTCCTTTCATTGATTGCAGGATTGGATGACGCTGATAGTGGTGAGATCATTCTGTTGGATCAATCTTTACAAAGTATGGATACCACTCAAAGAGCTCTTTTTCGCAGAGATCATATTGGTATGATCTTTCAAGAATTTCACTTAATGGATCATCTCAGTGCTCAAGAAAATGTGGCTCTTGCTTTAGAGATAGCACAAACACGAACTCAACCCCAAAAAATGTCCAAAGCGTCTATTGCCTCTTTAAGCCTTCAAGCTCTAGCTGATGTAGGACTTGCTGATCGTTGTCATCATCTTCCCAGTGAATTATCCGGTGGTGAGAAGCAACGAGTGGCTATCGCTCGTGCTTTTGTGACCCAGCCTAAAATCCTTATTGCCGATGAGCCCAGTGGTAACCTCGATCCTGATACAGGAGAAGGGGTGATGGAGATTTTATGGAAATTGGTTAAAAAACGTCATATGACACTGATCTTGGTGACTCATAACCCACTGTTAGCAAAAAAATGTCATAAGATATACACACTGAAAAAAGGCAAACTTGTCAGTTCGTCGGATGTGTAATGTGACCTTTCTCATCTTATAAAAAATGGCTATTGTGATGTATGTCTATTTATCTGTTCGTTTAGCTTTACAAAATATCCGAGCAAACGCGTCATTTGCCTTACTCTTTATTCTCTCTTTGGCTGTGGGGCTTAGTGGTATCACGCTTGTGGATGGATTCAAAAATTCTTTTGAATCCTCTACTAAAAAGCGTTCTCAAATCATTGCTGCAAGTGATATCACCATGAGTGGAAGACGGATCTTTTCTGCTGAAGAGCTTAAAGAAGCTAAAGATATTCTTGCCTCTAAGTTACATGCTTATACCCATCGTACGCGTATGTATTCTATGGTGAGTAAAAAAGATGTTTCATCTTCTATTCATCTGACACGTTTGGGGGAATTGATTTTTATAGAAAATCATTATCCACTTTATGGCCAGATTCTTTTAGAATCGGGCCATTCTTTAAATACTGTTATAAGATCTCTTCATTCTGCAACACAAACACCTCAGGTGTTTATGGATAAAGATAGTGCTCAAAGACTATCTTTATCTACAGGAGATCTTGTTACTGTGGGAGATCTTACCTTTACGGTTGGGGAGTATATTAAAGAAGATGGTGGTGTTTCTGCCATTTCTCCATCTCTTGCACCTAAGGTGTATATATCACGTCATTATCTTGTTCAAACAGGATTGGTCCAAAAGGGTTCCAGTGTATGGAATGATCATCTCTATGCTTTAAAAAATCTGTCTACTCCTAAGCAAAATAATATCCAGCTTGCTCAACTCACTCGATCTCTGCAACAGGCTTTACAAAGCCCTAGTATTTCCATTGAAGATCATAACGAACTTTCTGATGATTCCAATTTTTTGATCCGTAGCCTGAGCTCCTATCTTTCTTTAGTCAGTCTTGTGGCTTTCTTTTTGGCGTGTATGAGTACCTGTTATCTTTTTGGTAACTATTTAGGTAGAAAGCGTAAAGAAAGTGGTACTTTGATTCATCTTGGTCTCACTCCTTTGCAAGCTTTGATACCAACGATTATCGAAATCCTTCTCTTATCTGCCTTTGCTACTCTCCTCACCTCGGTACTGTCTTTAGCTGCAGGATGGTTACTTCCTCAGTTATTGGGTTGGGCTGTTGCAGAAGATGTGGGTTTTCAACTCAATGGTTTGTATATGACATTTATGTGGTTGGGTTCTTCTGTGTGTGCCTTATCTCTATGTCTTCCTAGTATGGTTAAACAACTCAAAGGACCTCTTGGAGAACTTTTTAAACCTTATCAACAGCAACCAACGTCTACCAGATTATTTGATATTCTTTGGTTTCTTCCCACTCTTATGGTGTTTGCCTTACTCAGTTATACCTCTACGTCATCTTGGCAAGTGGGAGGAATTTTTCTGGGTGTGATACTGTGTGCTACGGTGTTACTTTCTATGCTATCGCGCTTATTTAGCAGAGGTGTGGGTATATTACCACACCACACCTCTATTCCATTGTCATTACGTCTTGCGCGTATGTGGATCAAAAAAAATCCTTTTTACTGGCATGCTTCCTTTCTTTCCTTAGCCGGAGGTATCATGTTACTGACCATTATTCCACTCCTTCAACATAGTATTGAAAAAAATATCACCCGTAGTCAAAAAACCCCGGACCTTTTCTTTTTGGATATCCAACCTGAACAGCTTTCTGGGTTGAGAAATATGCTGAGTGAAGAAGGTCTTCTTGATGGCTGGGTGGATAGTCCATTTATTATTGTGGAACTTAAAACCATAAACAATGAGCCCTTCAAGCGTATCGAACATACAGATAATGAAGCCACAGAAGAGCAACGCTCTCGTGGACTCACTAACCGTACTATGCGTGTGACTTATAGAGAGCAGCTTTCTCCATCTGAAACGGTGGTGGCAGGAAAATTTTATGAAGGTCCGTGGGATCCAAAGCAAAGAGAATATCCTGAGGTTTCCATTACCGATAATTTCGGTAAACGTATCGGTATGACATTAGGTGATCGTTTGCAGTTTAATATTGGCGGTATTGAGGTTTCAGGAGATGTGACAAGTGTTAGAAAAGTGGATTGGTTGAGTATTCAGCCCAACTTTTTTATTCAATTTCAACCTGGTGTTCTTGAAGAAGCTCCTAAAACGCATATTGGAGTTTTGTCCACATCTGATCAAACCACTAGCCAAATCATCCAATCACGTATTATTCAAGCTATGCCTAATATCTCCATTGTCGATGTGCGTCGAGTGGTGAGTGTTTTAGAAGAGATTATCAGTCGGGTGTCTTTAGCTTTGATAGCTATGGCTATTCTTTCTTTATTCATAGGTTTTGCTATTTTTACGTTTAATATTCATTACACGGTGGTTTCAAGGCTAAGGAATATGGCCTTGTTAGTGGCTTTAGGATGTCCTAAACGCACCACGCAACGCTCTCTTGTGATGGAGTACTCTCTGCTTGCCATGTGTGCTACTTTGAGTGGTATTGCAGGTGCTATAGCGGTGAGTTATGTGTTAAATGTCACGGTCTTTGATAATGCAAATCCTGAGCTTATCCATCTTCCCTATTTAGTGGCTATCAGTGTTATGGGGGTGATCACAGCCACCTTTACGGCATGGTTTATTTGCTCAAGAGCTCTTCATCAGCCGCTTTGGCCACGATTGAATCGGCCTAGCTAATGAAAATGAGCTAAGACAATGAGCTAAGACAATGAGCTAATGAAAATGAGAGCTAGAGAGCTAGCTAGGAGAGCTAGTGGGGCCTTAAGACTTATGGTGGATATAGTGAAACATTTTTTCTTGTTTGGGAGCTTGTGAGGGTTGAGATATATCGATTAAGGCGATGATGTGACTAAAGCGTTGTTTGGATACTTCCACAATGAGAGCATCAGCACAGAGAAACAACTTAAAAAAGCCTAGCCCAGCACCACCTTGTTCTTTGTATTCCATAACATGGGAGGGGGCATGACGATGAAGCACTTTACTGAGATGATCTCTGAGGATGTCATAATTTAAAGTGCCAAAAGGATCCTTGACTCCTATGGCAAAAACCTTGCCATCAGCTCCCCACTCGCATTGGGGCCAATGAGATGGTTTGAGATGTAGAGGTTGGGCTTTATCGATGCATGGGTAATCTGTAAGTTGGGCACTGTGTGGCGCATCATAGATGGCATTGCTTAAGAGTTCGTAAGTCATAGAGAGAAGGCGTTGTCTTTGAAAACGTCTGATACCACATGTGTTCATGGTGTGATGGATACGTTGAGAGAGTAGGGAGATATCATAAGAGCTGGCTAACCAGGCATGATGATAGTTGTGGGTGTTTATCATGTAATCTCGGATACTTTGTGGCTGATGAGTTACACGTAAGGTATGTTTCAGGGAATGAAGCACTTCTTTAAGGTAGAGTTGTGTGCCATAAGAGGCCATGATTAGGTGATCGAAAGGGTAGTGGAAATGTTTTGCGAGCATGGCATAGTTACTGGAGTTTTCAAAACATAAAAGGATCACTTTGGTATTTTCAAGATAGTCCACTTTATCACTATCTATGCTTTCAAGATCGGTGTGGGTGGTGATGACAATGCTACAAGGATGAGATTGGATGGCTTTTTGAAAGGCTTCTATGGTGGTTGTTGCAATCCACTGCAAAGAGATGAATTCTTTGAGGCACGTCTGTTGTAATGGCTCTCTTATGCGTGCGTCTTGAATGTAAGTCACCACTGATTTGATATCAAACCTCTTAGCAAAGAATCATCTAACAGTTCAACCCATACGGTTTGAGCAGGTTCGTTTGGAGATCTTTTCGGTGACTTTGAAAAACACCATACCTGTTTTGTAGAGAAAATCTCTCCAGCCTGCTCACGAGTCAGTAAGCAAGCTGATCTCACAAATGAGGAAATATCTTCTTAGTATACTTTAATATCACTATCACAAAGACGATGGAGCGTAGAATACAAGATGGATATGGCTAGTCGTACTGCCATAAATTGCCCATCTCTACTCACTGGACATGCTTATTATGGCTAGTATATTCTCAAGTAACCAACTGGGTATGGAAATAGTGTTATAATATTTGAAGGTCATGAGAATCTGTGAAATAAAATATTCATATACAATTCATATACAGTTATAGAGACAGGTAGAAGCAGGCATACAGAGACAACTCTCAGATGTTGTCAACATGGCATAATCGTAGAAACTGAGGCTAACTAGAGCTAGAGAAAACTAGAGCTAGCGAAAACTAGAGAAAGTACTGGTCGAGACATTTTTATAACTTTTAGTGAGCATATGGCAGTGAGTATATCACTATAACAAGGAGTCTACATGGATACCATTCAACACTTTTTTCTTCAGGGCGGATGGCCAGTGATGTTGGGGATTCTCTTTACCCTGATCTTTTCCATCATCATTATTGTGGAACGTGTTATCCGTATGTGGACAACTTATGACCTTGCCAACTCCAATGAGTTTATGAGTGGTGTACAGAAATACATCATGAACAATTCCATTGAAAACGGTATACGGCTATGTAAGAAATACAAACCAGCACTGCTACCTCATGTGATCTCTCAAGGGCTGAAGAAAGCCAACCATTCACCTTCTGAGATCGAATACGCCTTAGAGCATGCTAACCTTCAAGTGACGCCTGATGTCACCAGATCCACGCCTCTTCTTGCAACCACAGCCAATGTGGCAACATTGCTTGGATTGTTGGGAACCATCTTTGGTTTGATGCATTCGTTTAAAGCAGCTGCTGATACCACCGGAGCTGAAAAACAAACTCAATTAGCTGCAGGTATTGCTGAAGCCCTTACAGCAACATCTTTTGGTTTAACCACGGCCTTATTATGTCTGTTAGCGTATGGGATTTTACAATGGAAGCAAAAACAAATACTTGATGATATCAACCAACATTCTGCCAAGCTTATCGATCTTCTTTATACACGTAAAATGAAAATACAATCCAAAAGCATGGACTAAAACATATTCCATATATTGGAAACAGTGACGAGCCATCAGCGACAAGAGCCATCAGCGACAAGAGCCATCAAAAAGAGTTAAAAAGGTTTGAAAATATCACGTGAACAGCAGACGCAAACGTAAATTTAAAATGCACGAAGATTCAGGTCCCATTGATTTGAATGTTATGCCGTTTATTGATGTTTTTTCTCTTTTAACCACCTTTTTGTTATTTTCTGCTGTCTTTATCAACATCGGTGTTGTTGAGGTCCAGGCTCCTTTCTTTTCTAACAAAGAAACGGAAAAACCAGAAAAGACCAAACGTACTATCAGTGTCAATGTGTCGATAGATTCAGAAAAAATTGAATTAGAGACATTCTACGAGACAGGGGAACGGGATAGTAACTTAAAAACTTTTGATCTTTCAGATAGTGGTATCACAGCTATGCACAAAGCTTTGATTGATACACGAGTGAAGTATCCTCTAACAGATAAAATGACACTGTTTGTAGAAGATGATGTTGGCTATGACAGTGTGATGAAAGTGGTGGATGCTATTAAGTTTCTTGCCAAAGGTGAAGAAAACGTTATTCCTAGTGACCCTAATAAAGATCCCCAAAGTAAGACAAACCAAGTGTATCTGTATCCCAAAGTCGTTATGGGTAATGTGATCCTTTAGGAGCATCGTATGAGGATGTGTTTTTATATGTATATATGGGTATTAAACAGCTATTTTTCACTTTAAAAGCTCATCATCGTAGAACGATAACACAAACGTACTAACGGCACTAACAACTGAGTCTCACACTTACTTCATAGGATCCTCATAATGGCAGCAGTGGATAGTGGATCGAATGAAACCCTGGTACTCAATATCATGCCCATGCTTGATATTTTTTCTATTCTTATTTTATTTTTGCTTATGAGCTTTTCCACAGATCCTGTAAATCATAGTATAACTCAAGGTTTGGATATTCCAGAATCGGTTACTCTGCGTTCATTAGATGAAATTCCTATTATTACCGTTACAAAAACAGAGCTGAGATTCAATGAAAAAAAAGTAGCAAGTGTGGATCCTGCCACAGGTGATTTTACTCAAGAAGATAAGCGTGGTGGTCAGGGGGCTTTACTGGGTCTTTATGATGAGCTTGAAAAAATGAGTGAAAAGAACAAAGAACGTCGCAGACAAAAACTCTCTGAGGTGGAAGATCCTGACTCCATTAGTCCTGATGCACTTACTATGGAAATTGATAAAAAACATGACTTTGTGGTGCTTCGAAGAGTTATGAAATCTGCTCAACAAGCAGAGTTTATCTCCTTTAAATTGATGGTACTTAAAGAGCCCGAATAACAACATAAAGTCTTTGCATGCCTCTATCCACTTTACCCATACGCTTCTATGGCACTCGTTTCTTGCTGATGAGCATACTGATGAGTACTCTAAAGGGTATGGCATGTCTTGTGCTTCTCTTGCCTTTATTCTCAGAGGTTTATGCCCAAAAAGATGATCGTTTCGATGACTTTGAGATCAGGGTGATACGTCCTAAGTATTTCACCAAAAGCTTTCGCCTAGAGACAGGTCTTCAAGGGGTAGCTATCTTTAATCATCCTTTCATTTATACCTATATGGGCCATCTCAACCTCACCTTTCATTTTAATGAAGCTTTGGCTCTTGAAGCATCTGGCTATTATGGCCTTTCTTTGGATAGAAACGCCAAAACAGAACTTAATAGCAAGTTTCTGATCCAAACCATCATTCATCGTACTCAGCATATTGGTATGGGATCTATCTTATGGACTCCTTTTTATGGCAAATTCCAAACATCAGCAAACAAGCTTGTCTATTTTGACTTCTTCTTAACAGGTGGTGGAGGCGTGACAGGTATCAGTTATCAATACGATCATTGCAGTCAAGGAGAGCAAACTTCTCAGCCAAAGTTAAGTAAGAAATTGGTTCACTATCCCACAGCGAATCTAGGAGGAGGGCAGAAGGTATTTTTGACAAAAAATATTGCCATCCGTTGGGATATTCTCTACATGCCTTATCGGCTACGTGAGTCAGATGGACTATGTGTGCAAACGGCACAGCCAGATACTAATGCAGGTGCGAGTGCTCAAGCAGATAAAAAAAGATGGAAGGTAAACTATGTATTTAAATTGGGTGTCAGTCGTTTTTTTTAAACATCGCTTGTAATCAACCGATGCTGCCGTGGATTTATAGGGCAAGAATAGATAGGGCTGACAAAACGGACACAGCAGATAGAAAAGCAGATAGAAAAGATAGCACACATAAAACTGATAGAACGTATACGCATACATAAAGAATACAACCATTATGACTATGAAAGCTGCCATGACCAGCTCATCATCATATGTTTCATCTGGCGATCACACTCACCGTATGGATAGTTTTCGCCTAGGCTCGTGCCAAAAGCTGTGCCACCAAAAGCTGTGCCAAAAGCTCTCGTCTGTGGCGATAGGTCATGTATTATGGCATTCACTCTTAAAATTTTTCTCTAAGATGTGTTTGAAAGCTGGGACAGTGGTAAGGCTACAAGGTCTGGTTACACTGGGGCTGGTTACACTGGCTATGACTTTGATGACAGTCACAACACTTTTCATACCTCAAGCTTATGGTGATATAAAAACAGCTAAAAAGCTCTTTGTAAAAAAACGCTTTCAAGCAGCAGCACCAGAGTATTTTAAATCTTACAACTTTCCTAAGTCTGGCCAAGAGAAAACCGAGGCAACTTATGGTTTGGCCCGTTCTTTAGAACGTTCAGGTTTGCCCTATTCAGCATCTAAATACTACTCTTTGGTGTTTTTAAAAGGAGTTAATCATCCACAGTTTAAAAATGCCACCACTGCCCTTGGCCGTATTGATTCCCGTGTGGGGCTGGGAAGGGCTCATGCTATCCAGCTTTTTTCTCGTAAAATCAGTCCTTCAAACATTTCCGGTGCTGCACGAGGATTTTATTTTTATTATCAAGGTCTTGAGGCTTTTTCCAAAAAAGCATGGCAGAAAGCTTCTAGGAGTTTTTCACGTATTAATTCTTCAAGCACTTACTATCACAAAGCTCAATTCCATCTTGGTGTGATTTCTGCTTTGCGGAACAACTTGGCACGAGCCATCAAATATTTTCAAACAGCTCAAGCAGGATCAGATACCCTTGCTGTTCAAGCGAGTTTGAATATGGCACGTAGCTATTATGAAAAGCGCAACTTTCGTAAAGCTTTTCAGCACTATGCTAACGTACAGCGTGATAACGAATACTGGCTTGACACGATATTTGAGTCAGCATGGGCCTTTTTTATCTTAAAAAAACACAACAATGTGTTAGGCAATATCCATACCATCCACTCTCCTTTTTATAGCAATCGTTTTTATCCAGAATCCTATGTTCTTCAGGCCATCACCTTTCTTAGATTATGTCGTTACAATCAAGTTAAGCAATCTCAACGGATCTTTCGTTCCACCTATAAACCTCTCAATGTTTCTTTGAAACGTGTCATTGGTGAGTTCAACTCACAGCCTGTGGAGTTTTTTAATCTCATTAAAACCTATAAGGATGGATCTCTTAATCGCTACGAGAAAGCTTGGCCCATCATTGATTATCTTGCACGAACCAATGTCTTTAAAGCTGCTTATGAAACGGTGAGGCGTTCAGATCAAGAGCTTTCTAAACTTGGTAACACGCCAACGGCATGGCGCAATGTGGGATTAGAAGATGAGCTTGCTGATTTTTTGCGTAAAAAGAAAGAAGCAGCCATGCACACAGGGGGAGTGAATTTGCTCAAAATTGCCAGAGAGTCTTTGAGCTATCTTAGAGATCTTTCATCTCAAACGGACTTTATTCAATTGGAGATGAACTTGGGTAAGATCGATAAACTTAGAGAAAAACTTAAAATTGTAGCCTCTCGTGAACAAGAACGTACTAACTTTATTGGAGGTCTTCAGGAACTGAAAATTGGCCAAAAACTTGAGTACTGGCCCTTCCAAGGAGAGTATTGGGAAGATGAATTGGGAGGTTATGTATTTAATGTAGATTCAAAGTGTTCTCAAAATAATACACCTGGAGATTCTTAATCTATTGTCTATTGCGCACTTACTGAAAACTTTATACAAACACCGTTACTCATTCATAACAGACCACACATACACCATAATCAGATCATAACTTAAATAAACGAAAATCCTTATATGTACAGAACAAACACCCATAGTATTCATTTAGCTATTAAAGGTAAGCAAGCATGATGCTTGATGTTCTCATTCACATCGCTCAAGATAGTTACATCTATCTTAGAAATGCCGTTGCCCAGAAGGCCGTTGCCCTAAGAGCCGTTGCCCTAAGAGCCGTTGCCCTAAGAGCCGTTGCCCAAAGTGCATCTGTGCGAGGAGAGTCTGTGGTGGGCATGTGTGCAGATGGAGCTGAAAGCCTTAGCCCAGAAGGCCGTTGCCCAGAAGGCCGTTGCCCAGAAAGCCTTAGCTGCTATAGAGGCCATCAGCCTAGCAGGTACATCATCCTTACAGCTGCTGTGGTTTGTATCTTTTTGCTCACTGCGGTGGTGAATCCTCTTGTGAATGCTCAGTCTTTGAATCGTAAAGAATCAACTATCGGTTTAAAGGAGGAGTCACGATTTCAGCGTTCAGCTTCAAGTCCTACTCGATCTGGCAGACCAAGTATTTCGCGTTCTGCCATTATTGCTTCCACTGTGGAAGGGAAGTTGATTAAAGGTATTAAGCGCACCTTACAACAAATGCGCAGTATCGCTGATCGTCAACCTAAGGGCTCTGAGGCAAAGCTGAAAATTATGGAGCGTATGTTGCGCTTACAATTGGAACAAGCGAGTTACGTTACCTCTCAAGAAGATGGTATTTTTCAAAAAAAATGGGATAACTGGAACGCTAAAGGACGTAGAGGTGCTGAGCCAAAGCTGATCCATCAAAAATCTAATCGGATGTGGATTCAGTATGTGAAAATCTCTACAGCCATTATCAAGGAGTTTCCTAAAAACAAAAAACTTGATGAAGTGATCTTCTTTAAAGCGCTTGCTCTTCAATTTCTCAATAAACAAGATGAATCTGCTCGTACGTTATCTAATTTGATTCAACGCTTTCCCAATTCGTCTCGTACAGGAGATGCTTATTATTCTTTGGGGGATTATTATTTTGAAAAAAATCAGTATCAACAAGCAGAAAAACATTACACTAAAGTGATTACAGTTCATAAGAGCTCAGACTTTTATGATCAAGCTCTTTATCAATTAGGCTGGACATATTATAACCTCAACAATTACCGCAAAGCACTGATCTATTGGAAACGTACCATCACCCGCACCAAAGGTGGAGATAAGGTTAAACAGAATTTGCGTGAGATTGCCTTGCGTGACATTATTTTAGCTTTTGCTGAAATTGGTAATGTTCCTTCAGCACTTTCTTATTTTCGCTCTCAAGGCGAGAATAGATATGTGGCCAAGTTTCTTAAGATGCTCGCTGATATTCTTGTGGATCAAGGAAAATATGCCAAAGCTGTGGAAGTCTTTCATAAGCTACAAAACCATAGCCCTGAGTCTGAAGAGGCTCCTGAAGCACAAGCAGCACTGATCCATCTTACCTACCAACTGGGTAATTACAATTCGTTATGGAAAGAGCTCAAACTCTATTACGTTAGATACGGATTGAAGTCGCCATGGGCGAAAAGAAATACTCAGAATCGTCGTTTAGTGCTTGAAACACAAAAGAATATTCGTGATCAAATCCTTTATTACTCAAAAATCACTCATAAAAATGCCCAAAAACAAAGATCTCGTGCTCATAACTTAGAAGCAGAAAAAGGCTATAAACTGTATCTATCTAGCTTCCCTAAATCCAATCAAGCCACAGAGATCAAATTTAATTTGGCTGATCTTCACTATTTCCGTAAAGAATTTGGTACGGCTGGAAAGCTTTATTTTGAAGTGGCGTCAATGGGTAAGAATAAAGCTTTCATTATCAATGAAGAAGGTAAGAGAATCAAGAACATTCATAAAGATTCTGCTAAATATATGCTTGATTCTTATTATAAAGATTTTGAACCAGAGCTTAAGAAAATTTTAGCCAACAAAGCTCCTTATGATATTAAAAAGCCTAAGCGTAAACTTTCTTATAAAGCCAATAACTTTATCAAAGCGTGTGGATCTTATTTGAAATGGTATCCACGTGATCCAAAAGTCAAGAAAAACTGTGATGTCTATCTTGCTGAGATTTACTATCGTCATAATGATAGTAAAAATGCCATTACCTATCTTCTTGTGGTAGCAAGAAGATATCCAGGTACCAAAGAAGGGATGAAAGCGGTTACATCTCTTCTTCCTCTGTTACAAAATGATAAAAAAGGTCTTAATCTCGCCCTTCTTGAATTCACCAAAAACCCTGCTTATAACAAAGGAAGCTTAGGGAAGAAAATGAAAGATCTGTTACGTGGTGTGAATGAAGAGACCGTGAATAAAGAAAAAGATCTTACCAAACGTGCCAAAGGCTTCTTGAAATTAGCTTCAGATTGGCCGAATTCTCCACAGGTGTATAAGTATTACTATAATGCTGCTGTGATGTTTATGAAAGCCAACGATTACCCCAGTGCTATCAAAGCTGATTATGTGGTGATGACACGTTTTAAAGCTGTTCCTGAGGCTAAGGAATCTCTGTTACGTATGGCTCAAATGTCAGAGAGTATTATTGAATACGACAATGCTCGTAAGTACTATTTGCTCTATGTCAATCGTTATCCTCAATCCAAAGAAGCTGCTGAAGCTATGCAACAAGCCTGTGATCTTTCCATTATTCTCTATGATGAACCTAATAAGGTTCTTCAGAGCTGTTCAGGGTTACGTAAATACAATCCAGCAGCTTATCTTGCACGTGTGGAAGATGTCATTATGACTCTGTATGCCAATAAAGAATTTGGCAGAATGAATCAGGTCATTGATGTCTATAACAGATTACCTGGAGTCACAGTGACTCAACGGGTGAAGATGGCCCATAGACAGTTTGTGGCAAACAATCGTAACGGTGGAGCTCAAAACCCTCATGCTAAAAGAATTCTTTCTCTTTATACCTCCTCTGCATCAGCAGCTACTGCTGATGCGGCTTCTCGCCAAGCTGTAGCAGAAATTCTCTTCTTTAGAAGTATGGAAGAGGTAAGGCGTTATGAGCAAGTAACCTTAAAAGGAGGTCAGCTCAGTAATCTTGAACAAACCATTCAGATGAAAACAGCTGGTTTGGAAAGATTGTTACGCAGCTTCTCTGCAGTGATCAATACTCGCGATGCTTACTGGGGAGTAGCGGCTCAATATCAAATGGCGTTAGCATGGCAACAGCTTGCTGATCAGTACTCTTCCCCTCCAGCTATCCAAGGAGCTAAAATAGCGGATGTAAAAAAACAGTTAGCTCCTCAGGCCAAACAAGCTTACTCAAAAGCTCAAGGCATTTTTCAAAGTGCTTTTCGTGATAGTCAAAAATTCCATGTATACTCGGATCACTCTCGCTTAATTGCTCAGGCTGTGAATACAGGAAAAAACTCACAAGTGACCACAGACGATTGGGTAGTGCAACCTGACTTTATTGGGAGCCCTATTTCTTCAGGACTTAGCGAGGCCCTCAGATAAACAGCAGAATACACGACAAGTACAACGCTACTTTTATAGATCATAGGTTAAGGTATAGACGGGAAGAAAGTAAGTAAGATCTAGAGCAGAAGAAGAGCAGTAGCAAAAGAGTAGTAGTAGCAGAATAAGTAAGAGAAGAGAGAAGAGAGAGAAGAGAGAAGAGAGAAGAGAGAAGAGAGAAGAAGAAAAGAATGAAAACGCTCATATTTCCATCATCACGATTTCAGATATGCTTTTTGAGCTCGCTGGGGTTAATACTAGGGTTAATACTGGGGCTGATACTTGCTGGTTGTGAAACCACTCCTTCAAGCAGTAAGGGTGATAAAGGTAGTCAGGGTGATGATGACTATTCTCTATCATCTGCTGATGGGGATGACTATGATTCTATGGATGCCACACCAAGGAGGGGTTCAGCATCAGCACAGTTCGGTGATACCCTTATGACATCTATTTCTAACAATCCTTTAAGTACAGGAACAGTGAAATCTCAGCAGGCTGCTGATTATGCTGCTGGCCTTGAATCTAAAGAGAATCCTTCAGAAGCTGATCTTGTGGATAGTCTTGCAGCCACGCGGGTGAGTGGTGGTGGTGTGTTAGAGGTGGTCCAACAAGCCAAAAAACTGATGGCTTTACGTGTTCGTCAAAATCAAAAAAAGCTGCCTGATCTGGCTCAACTCGAAATGGGTCTTGCAGCTGTACAAGCTAAAAACATTGCTCGTGCTAAGATCTTTCTTGATCCTCTCCTTAGGTCTTCAAAGAGTGTGGTGGTTGTAGCTGCAATTCATAATGCTTATGGTATTGCTGCTCTTCAGTTAGATCAAACCTCAGCAGCCATTAAGAGTTTTAAAAAAGCTCTGTCACGTTCATCCAGTTATGCTCCGGCTCTTTTCAACTTGGGTATTCTATCTTTAAAATATGGTCATTACAAAGAAGCTATCAAGCATTTATCGAAGTTGCCTCAAGATTGGTATGCCGATCTGGGAATGGTGACAGCTGGCCGTCATTTGAAGCGAAAATCGCAGGTTAAAAATTTATGTAGCCAACTCACTCAGGCACATGGCAACAATAAAGTGGTGTTGTTTAATTGTGGGTTGTTTTATTTACAAAACTTAGGGGATAAAGAGAAGGCTCGGGAGTTGATCGATAAAGCTACCCAACAAGCAGGTGGTGATCCTTCATGGGATGAAATAGCTTTTGAAATCATGGAAAAACTTCAATGAGCCATACCTCTCATGGTTCTTTTCATCTCTCTTCATGTGCAGGACCTCATAACATCCTTAACTCTGTTATTTTAATGGAAGAAAAAAGTATCCACTTATAGCTTCCCTCCATAGAGTTTATTGACGATGATTTTGATAAGATAGATAAGAGAGTATAAACGTTCTACAGTGAACAGCTATGGCTATAACCGTTACTTAAGCATTATCTCCTAGAGCATCAGGGTCGTGCTGGGCATATATAAAGTGAGTTTATGAAGTTTTTCTTTATATACAATACCGTAGCCGGACTGAGAAGCTATCGACTCGATCAACCTACCATTACCGTGGGAAGTTTGCCATCGAACCATCTGGTGTTGGCTGGAAAAAACGTAGAGCCTATCCACGGCTTAGTGGAAAGACAAACTGATGGAAATTGGCGTATTACCGATCTTGGTAGTGAAGCAGGGATTTCCATTAATGGTAAAAAAATTGATGTGGAAACCGAGCTTCATCCACGAGATAAGATCCAATTCGGTAACGTCGAACTGCATTTCGAACAAGAACTACCCACCGATGAAAAGCTGATTGTCGGTGCTGCTCGTGGCAAAGTGATCAATGATTCCACACCTACTAAAACTAAAAAAAGCCAAGCTGCTGTTTCCACACCTCAGCCATCTTCTTTGGTACCTAAAGATCAATTATTCAATGTAGACAAAGTTGGCGAAAAAAGTTCAGGTAAAACCCTTGAGGTTGTGGCTTGTTGGGGAGATAGAGTTTTAGAGATTGAACACTATCATCCTAAAAAGAAAGGATCTAAAAAACGTTCTGTTGCAACGATTGGTCATTTTGGTGTAGCAGATTTCATTGCTGCAGGACCTAAAAATATCAAGCTGTTCACCATTGCTAAAGCCACTACATCCGGCTTCACCTTAAAGCTTGTCAAGGGAATGAAAGCTCGATTACGGCGTGCTGGCAAAATCAAAAATGTAGAAAAGGCAGGTAACTTTAAGCTATCATCTCGAGATATAGCTGATGTGGAATACGGCCCGGTACGTTATTTCTTTCTTTATGTCACATTACCCAAACTCAAACTGCCTAAACAATCTCCTCGTGATCCTTTGTTGTTAGCCATGATCTGGGCAGGTATGTTGTTTTTCTTTATGGCTGCTGGAACGATCATTTTACGTCCTGCTCCTGAAATGGATGCTCATAAAAAAGATGATATATGGTCCGTGGTGACGGTTTCTAAGGATGTGAGTACTCCCAAAAAAGAAAAAGAAGAAAAAAAACCAGAAATCGTTATCAAGCCTGTAAAAAAAGAAAATCAAAAACCTGTGGTTCCTCAGGTGAAGCCTAAACCGGTACCTATCAAGCCGGCACAAAAAGCTGTTGAGAAGGTGAAGCCACAAAAGATTACGCGTCCTACTCCTAATCGTAAGCTCAATAAAATTGCACCAGCACCCAAAACGGTAGTTTCAAAACCTAAAACACCGCCTAAGTCTGTGGTAGGTAGTGCAGCAGTAGGTGGTAAAAAAGCTGACGGTACAGTTTCTGGTGGTAGTCCTAAGAAGAATTTAAAAGGTGTTGGTGCCAAAGGTGTTGCTGGAGGTGGTAACGGTAGCAAAGGAGGGGTACGTAAAGGTAAGGGCAAAAACAGCGTAGCTGGTGTGGAAGGAGTGAGTAATAAACAAGCTTCAGGAGTGAATTTGTCTAAGCTTGGTCAGAGTGCTGGTAAAATCTTTAATAAAGCTGGTGCTGGAGCTATTCGTACGAATTTCCAATCTTCAGGAGGAGGATTGGGTGGTGGTAGTGGTTCTGGTGAACGTACTCGAGGTTTAGGTGGTAGTTTAGCTGCAGGTTCTGCATTGGGACTTGAAGGAACATCAGGTCAAATGAACAAATTTGGCTCTGGAGGAGGTGGTATCCTGACAGGTGCTAAAGGTGTTGGTGGCTTCTCTGCTTCTGGTACTGGTGGTGGTCGTTCAAAGGTTCAGATCAATGTAAGCTCTGATGGTGCTCCAGGTGTTTCGGGTGGTTTGAATTCAGGGGTGGTCACAAAAGTAATTCGTGCTAATCATAACGCTATCAGACATTGTTATGAAAAACAGCTCCAACGTAATCCTAACGCAAGAGGACGTATTAAAGCTCGCTTTGTTATTGGAGCTAATGGTCGTGTGGTATCGGTGACAAAAATTCAAGATACTGTAGGCTCTTCGGAGCTGATTGGTTGTATTTTTCAAAAGGTGAGAACCTGGAAATTTCCCAAACCAGCTGGTGGCCAAAAAGTCACTGTCACTTATCCTTGGGCGTTTAATCCCGTTTAAGAACACATTCTCTAGTTAACCTCAGATGTTTCCATTCTCTTTAAGCCATCTTTGCTCTATTGAGCAAAGATGGCTTTTTTATGTGCTATCTCACTCAACTTCACAACCCTTCTCATATAACCACCTGCTCTTTATGATCTATTCATAAGAAATCATCTCTCATCTATTGATATAGATGACTAAATGAAATGTCCTTATGAATATGTGACATTTCTATGTACAATCATGCTTTCTCGATATACGGCGCAGAAACATATCTCATATCACATCACATATGACATTTTTCACCCAATCAAAAAAGGAATGCTTATCATGAAAAACACCTTCTATTCACAACCATCACAGCAACGCGGCAGTATCGCTTTTGAGTATGTTGTAGTCACTCTGATGGGTATTGGTATCAGCTTAGTGGTGATGCAAGTAGCCAAAAAAGTGATCTATGAAAAATTATCCACCATGCAAGATCGTCTCGAAGAGACATGGGATGATGGTTTTGCACAAGACAGTGAGTTAGACAATGATTTTTGATATTCTTGTCTCTTCTGCTCTTAGCTTACTGGCTACTACGCTGTTTTTAGAAATAACTCATCTTTTTTAATACAGTGTGGTCGTTGATCACTTTATTT
>MKWU01000889.1_pt1 | contig 54921 bp, 37 predicted proteins | sample 809101 | NCBI WGS metagenome assembly MKWU01 (sample SAMN05860141, study PRJNA318959) | sponge metagenome | host: Aplysina aerophoba | place: Slovenia: Piran, Adriatic Sea, Gulf of Piran | collected 2013-05-07 | reverse complement strand
CCTGGCCATGGGCCAGACGACAAGCATGCGTTCGCAGTCGTGTGTTGAGGGTTTTTCCTCCTGGTCTGTGACTGCAGTATGTGCCGGCTCTTGATGAGGCCAACCACAGAGTGATTTTGAACAGAGGTTTCTTGCCTGTTTCGCCTTGTTGTCGGGACCGCTTGCGGGGGCATGTCTGCTGGCATGGGTAGCAGAATGGGCGAAGCCAGGGCGAGGGCCCGTCTCTGTCCTGCCGCGTTGCTATAATCACCAATCACAACCGCCACCTGCAATCACCACCTGCAATCACCACCTGTTTTGTGTCAAGGTCCTGTATGGATCTTTTGGGTCGCAAGTCTTGATGGGAACCGAAGATGCGCCCATGCACAGAGGTTGCAAACAGCCTTGCCTGGGTCGTGTTTTTTGCGTTGTGCAGGCCAGGGGGCAGGGCGCCGTTCTGCCAGTCGTTTCGAGTGTTTTTCCGTCGTTGATGGTCATTCTTCTGGCATTGAGGATTGTCGGCCTTCAGACCTTCGCAGATGATGGCAAGAGCGGCCCACCCGGGACGCATTCCCACAAGTTTGTCAGGTTGCGCGCCAGCGACGACCATGTCATCCAGTTGTCCGTTCCCGGCAGGCGTGGACATGTCATGCTGGTCGCCAGGCGTTCGATATAAAATGATGGATTGGTCGCAGTTTTTTCGGACAGAAAAGGGCGTGCAGAGCGGGTTGTGTTGCGACTGAAATCGAGGAGCACAGGTGTGCCGCTTCGAAGAAGAGAAGCCCTGCACTGGCCGACCCAGATTGATAAAGAAGTGGGGTGAGGTCACTGGGTCATCATCCTTGAGCCATAGTTGCTTGTCGCTCTGCCTGGCAGCGGCCAGAAAAGGGTCTCCGGTTCTTGTCCTGAGAAGGGTGTTGCGCCCGGATTCTGTTGTAGTGCGTCCCTGTCGTAGGAACCTGGAACCATGCGAAACACACAGCATCACCCCACCGGTACAAAACAAGTGTCCGCTCTGGTTGTGGATGATCGCAGCTCCTGGAGGGTTCAAGCATGAGCTCCCATTCGACCTGTTGGCACCGTGACGCAGGGTATAATAGCCGGATCTGAATGAAATCCAAGTGAATGTCAGTCAGGAAAGGCGACTTCGGATTTTTCGGGGGGTGTCCTCAGGGAGTTGCTGACCCAGAGCGCGGCAAGCCCCGTCCTTCAGGGCGGGGAGGATGTCCATTGTGTGGTTGCATCCCTGAAGGCAAGGCCTGGAGGGCACTGCCTGGCTGGCCCGGTGTTCCGGCTGTGAATTCCCTGCTTTCTGATACCCCCCTTTGAGCGGGGTTCCTTTCTTCTGGGCGACACATGAATGCCTGCCACCCGACGTCTGTTCCTCTGGATGTTCATGCCTGTGGTGGCGTATCACTGCATACTGGAGTGAGCCAAAGGAAGCTCCCGCTGTCGCGGCGCACAGTACTGGATACCGGGTGGCTGTATGGCGTCGATGGGAGCCAGATCCTGTTTCGGTCAATCAGGCATTCGTAAAAACCTGGCCGGGGCTGGTTCGCCAGGCGCGGGACCCGGCGTCTCATGCAGAGGCTCCCTGGGTTCTGGCGAAAACAATAACCCCCTTTCAGCTGGACCGGCTTTTGCTACGGGGATCCGGCACCCGGACAGGACGTGAGCATGCAGCTTGTTTTCCCGGCATCCTCCCCGGTCTGAAGGCCGGAAATAGTTGCCACCTGTCGTGGTCATTCGCGATGGTAAGGATGATTGTTCAGCAGGCTCCAGCTGCGATACAACTGCTCGGCTACCACAAGGCGTACCATCGGGTGCGGCAAGGTCAGACGCGAAAGCGACCAGAGCGCGTCAGCACGCGCCGAGACCTCAGGCAGCATGCCTTCGGCCCCGCCTACCAACAGGCTGAGATTGTGGCCGGCATCGCGCCATTGGCGCATCCGGTCTGCCAGTTCCCTGGTGCTCCACATTTGTCCACCCACTTCCAGCGCGAGGACAAAGTCTTTCTTGCCTATAGCTGCCTGCATGAGGGCCGCTTCCCGGGTCTGAAGCCGATGCAGACCGGTCCTGGCGGTGCGTTTTCCTGAAGGAATCTCGCACAACTCCAGCTTGATGCCCGCTGACAGCCTACGCTCATAGTCCTGGTAGCCCGCACATACCCAACCGGGCATTTTGGTGCCGACGGCAATGAGGCGTATACGCATGCCGTCACTCCCGCGAGTCTGTTTGCAAACACAGCACCCGGTTGCCGGACCGGACACAGGGGGCGGCACAAGGCCGCTGCTCATCTGCAGGAGCCGGAGCCATTCCCGCAGCACGGCATTGCCGTTTCAAGCTTCCGTTCTTTCCGTTCTCTGGCAGCACTGCCGACAGCCCGCAAGCATAGGTTTGTGCTTGCAGGCCATGCGCGCCAGGACGGTTATTCCGCATTGGCCAGGAGGGCCGGAGACCGGGTTTCCCACAGGCGCTCAAGGTCGTAAAACTGGCGGGTGGAAGGCATCATCAAGTGGACAACAATACCGCCGAGGTCGACCAGAACCCATTCAGACTGGGAGTGGCCCTCCACGCCCAGCGGCTGGATTCCATCCTGGCGACAGGCTTTGATAAGGTTGTCTGCAAGGGAGCGCAGGTGTCGAGTGGAAGTGCCGGAGGCAATGATCATCATATCGGTGATACAGGTTCTGTCGCTGACATCCAGCACGGAAATACTCTGGCCTTTGGTGTCCCGAAGCGAGTCCATCACCAGATCTTTCAGCGTGCTGCTGGGGGAATGAGCAGAGCATTCCTGGTGTTTTTGCATAATCTGTTCCTCGGCTTCTGGCCCCCTCGGGACCCGATCCGCTTCGGTGCTGGCAGGGGGCAAAGCCGCTTCCATTACACACGAGCGGGCACAGTATCCTCACAGGGCGGGTAGTTCAATCGGCGAGTATAACGTTTATACTCGGATCCAAACAACGGAGGAATCGCTTTGCATCCACCGGACGCCATAGGGGGAAACATAAAGAAAATGGTTTCAGAAAGGCAGTTTCCCAAAGAAAACAGGGATGTACCTGTCAGCCCGGCGCAGCGGCGTGTCCGTGTAAAGCACGTGCTTCGATGTGCTGCCCACGTCTACCAGGTGTTTCTGGAAAGAGAAGACGGTGAGCCTCCCTTGTTCTGGGAAGCCGGGCAGTATCTGGAACTGATTGTACCCGGAGGCCGTCCTTGTGCTTATTCCATCGCCTCGGCACCCGGAACACAGGGGGGCGACCTGGAGCTGCACATTCAGTGCCATCCCGGGCACAGCCGCGCCCAGAGCGTTATTGAACATCTGCAGTCACACCGGAGTGTCGACATTATCCTTCCCAAGGGCGAGTGTCATCTGGGGCAGTGTCCGCAAACACCTCTGGTGCTGATCGCTGCTGAAACCGGCTTTTCCCAGATGAAAGCCATGGTGGAGTACAGTCTTCTGCAAGGACACAGTCACCCTGTCCATCTGTACTGGGGGGCGCGCCGCCCGGAAGCTTTCTATATGCCTGGGCTCCCTGTTTTCTGGGCCAGTGAAAAAGGGTTGCATTATCATCCGGTCGTGAGTGAACCGGACAGCCTTGATGAATGGAGTGGACGTCATGGGCAGCTCTACCAGTCTGTGCTCGAGGACCAGGAGCAGCTGATGGGGGCCCACTTTTACATCTGCGGATCTCCAGACATGGTGTATGCGACATTCGACGCGCTGCTGGATGCCGGTTTTCCTGCTGGCAGCATACACTCTGACGTTTTTTCTTATTCTCCACGCCCGGCCACGGAGACCTGGTCACAGTCTTCCGCCCCTGAGGGCGAGGGCCAGGCAAAATAACGGCAGTGATCCAAGGGTCATGGCGGCTTGCGTAGTGCGGTGTACACCACCTGCCAGGTGGCAGGAACCCCCTGGGTGCCGGCAAAAGTCCGGTAGGCTTTTTCCAGGCTCACCATGGCTTGTTTCCCGGTCAGACCCGACGCAGGCTGATCATCCACCAGGGTGTTGGCACCCAGTGCCTTGAGTTCTCTGATCAGGTGCAGCGCTGAAGGATAGTAGAGTCTGTGAGTCTGCTGATACAGCCTGTGCACAGCAAAGCGCGAGCGCATCAGTTTTTGTCTGTGCAGGGACAAGGGGGGATAGCAGTTGGTGTGATTGCGTCCGTCCACCAGCCGCCAGGCTGTGCTGAGCTCGTGCAGAGTGCCTGCTGCCAGGGTAGAAAAGACAAACCAGCCGCCGGGAGACAACAGCCGATAGCAGGAGCTCAACACATCGGCAAGATCAGCGCACCACTGCACAGCCAGGCTGGAATACACCAGATCAAAGTATCCGGACGGCAGGGGTGCGACTTCCAGGTCACCACAGATCCAGTGACAGTCTGTCGCTTGCTGGTGACTTTGGGCCAGGCTGAGCATGTCTGGCGAAAGATCAAGACCAAACAGCCGGGCTTGCCGGTAGCGTCGCCCCAGGGCCCGGGTTTCCAGACCTGTACCGCACCCCAGATCGAGAATGGCGGCGTCTGCCGCAGTCAGCGCAGGAAGGCAGGATCGTGTCTGCTCTGCCACCTGTTTCTGCAGCCGGGCCGCATTGTCATAGGTAGAGGCCGCGCGCCCGAACGCGCTGGCAATGCGTCGCTTGCAACCGGGTGCCTGCAGCGCATTGCCACCGCAGGCAGCATCAGCCGTACTGACAAGGCTCGTCATATCCATCAGTGCGCGCACCCTTTCTGGTGGCCGCACAGCTCAGCGGCGGCTTCCGTCAACAGCTGTGGCTGATCCAGAAACAAGGCATGACAGCCGGCCAGTACACAAACCCTGTGCGCCGGAGCCAGCCTGGTCAGGGCCCGTGCTGTGTCGGAAGGGACCAGCGCGTCAGAGGCTCCCAGAAAGTGGAGGGCCGGGCACTCCAGCTGTGTCCAGCTGGCACGACTGTCCTCTGCCAGACGTGCCAGAAGTGTCTGCCAGTCGGTGGCGCCCGTGTGAAGGTCTTCCACCGCATTTTCCAGGCGGGTGCGATTGTGTTCCGGATGCAGGCTGCCGCTGGCGCACACTGCCGCAAACCGCAGGGCGGCGGCCTTGCCCTTGCGCGACAGGCCTGCCGCAAAGGCGCGAAAGGCGGCCGGTTGCTGGCCTGTATCCCAGCCAGGTCTGCGGACAAAGCAAGGTGTACTGGCCAGCGTCACGAGGGCTTTTACCTTGTCCCGATAGCGGGCTGCGAAGCGGGCGCACAAAACACCGCCCAGTGACCATCCCACCAGCAGCGCCGGCTCGGTGACCATGCTGTCAAGCCAGGTCAGCAAGCTGTCCCAGTTGGCGCCGGGCGCCTGCGCCAATGAAAGACGGCAGACCCTGTAGCCCTGTGATTCGAGTTCCACGACAGCGTCTGAGAACAGGTCGGCGGACATGCCCCAACCAGAAACCAGCACAATCAGGGACATGGCTCGTCCCCCCCCAGCGTTTTCTGAACGCTGTCAAGCGCATCCAGCAGGCGATCTACTTCTTCTTCCTGATGGTTGGCACTGAAAGTGACGCGCAGGCGTGAACTGCCCTGGGGCACAGTGGGTGGTCGAATAGCTGTCACCAATATGCCCCGGGCTTCCAGAGCTGCACTCATAGCCAGCGCACGGGACGCGCTGCCTGCAATAATGGGCTGGATGGGCGTTTGTGAGTCCAGTAGCCTCAAGCCCAGTTGACGACAGCCGGCGCGGAAACGCTGAATCAGATGTTGCAGTCGCTCGCGTCGCCAGTTTTCGGTCTGCACCAGCCGAAGACTGGTGCGCGTTGCCTCAGCCAGAGCAGGAGGCAAGGCTGTCGTGTATTTGTAGGTGTTGGCCGACTGGATGAGGCTTTCAACCAGAGCATGGCTTCCTGTGACAAAGGCACCTGATGTACCAAATGCCTTTCCCAGGGTGCCTATAAGAACGGGAACTTCCTGTGCTGACATCCGGAAAATACTGGCGGCACCTCCGCCCTGGAGTCCCAGGGTGCCAAATCCATGGGCATCGTCCACCATCAGCCAGGCTCCCTGCTGTTGCACGGGCCGCATCAGTGTGCGCAGTGGGGCTATGTCACCATCCATGCTGAACACACCGTCTGTCACAACCAGTTTGCGGCGGCTCTGGCTCCTGGCGAGTTTGCAGGCCAGGTCGTCAGCATCACAGTGCCTGTAACGCATCAGCCTGGCACCGCTCAGACGCCCGGCATCGAGCAGGGAGGCGTGGTTCAGACGGTCGTGAAAGCTGCAGTCACCCGGACCGACCAGAGCATCAATCACGCCTATGTTCGCCATGTATCCACTGGAAAAAACCAGGGCGCGCGGGCGTCCGGTGAAAGCGGCCAGCTCTTCCTCCAGTTGTTGATGAGCGCGGCTGTGGCCTGTGACCAGATGAGAGGCTCCACTGCCAACGCCGTAGCAATCGGCGGCTTTTTTAAAGCTGGCAATCACCGAAGGATGGCGAGCAAGGCCCAGATAGTCATTGCTGCAGAAGATAAGTTTCTCAACGCCATCAACGGTCGCCCAGGCTCCCTGGCCCGGCACCAGGGTTCGCCGGTGGCGATACAGATCGGCTGCCTTGCTGGCATCTATCTGCCCTTCCAGGTTGAACCCGGTCGCAGGCGGAGCATTCTGGATCATGATGCCTGCGCATTGTCTGCTGCCATGGGCGGGCGTTCGGCCGCACTGGCATCAGTGCAGAGCGCGGCTGTGCGCTGCCTGTAAATACGGTTCAGCAGCTGCTCCTGCTGCCAGTCATCCTGTGGTTCCTGCGCTTCAATCGCCTCCGGATAGAGTCCCAGGCGGTCGAAAAGCTGTTTGTCGTGTTCGGCAGCCGGATTGGCCGTCGTCAGGAGGCGTTCCCCGTAGAATATCGAGTTGGCTCCAGCCATAAAGGCCAGCGCCTGAGTCTGGTCGTTCATCTGCTCCCGTCCCGCCGACAGACGCACATGGGAGGCCGGCATCATGATGCGGGCGACGGCCACACAGCGCACGAAATCAAACGGGTCCATGTCTTCCAGATTGCCCAGCGGTGTCCCTTCCACCTTCACCAGCATATTGATGGGGACGCTTTCAGGATGTTCCGGCAGATTGGCCAGGTTGACCAGCAGCCCCGCCCGGTCACGGACCGCCTCTCCCATGCCGACAATGCCGCCACTGCATACCCTGACGCCAGCATCCCGGACCCGCCCCAGGGTGGTCAGCCGGTCTGCGTAGGTTCGGGTCGTGATAATGGTGCCGTAGAATTCCGGAGACGTGTCCAGATTATGGTTGTAGAAATCCAGCCCCGCATCGGCCAGTGCCTGCGCCTGATCTGCGCTTAGCTCTCCCAGCGTCATGCAGGTTTCAAGGCCCAGTCCCTTGACCTGCCGTACCATCTCCAGCACCAGGGGGAAATCACGGTCGGGTGGGTTTTTCCAGGCCGCTCCCATACAGAAACGGGAGGCGCCGGCTGCCCGGGCCTGGCGGGCCTTGTCTACCACCTGTTGTACCTGCATCAGTTTCTCCCGCGACAGGCCCGTGTTGTAGTGGCCGCTTTGCGGACAATACTTGCAGTCTTCCGGGCAGGCTCCCGTTTTGATCGACAGCAGGGTGCTGATCTGGACAGCGTTGGAATCGAAGTAATGACGGTGCACGCTTTGCGCCTGAAACAACAGGTCCATGAAAGGCAGTGCGAAGAGCTCCTCCACCTCCGGAATGCTCCAGTCGTGGCGCGGGATCGGACGTTGTGTCCTGGACGGGGCGAGCGTTCGGGTCATGATGATCTCTGACTGATGTAAACGACACAATAGGGGGGCGATGGCCGGGGAGGCCGTTTCAGGCCATGCGCCCGTCCGAGGATAGACTACCCTACTGCGAACAAGCAGGGCTGGCCATTTTTTTATGCTGATTTTTATGAAACAGCGCCACCGCTCACTGCAAGTTGCTATATAGAGGCAGAACAGTGGCTTCGAGCCGGGCTTTTTCTCAGTGCCACTTCCGGGAGCCATTCCGGGAAGGGGACAGCATGCGGGGGAATCTTACCTTATGGACCTGCTCAGTCAAACTGGAATACGGCGCCTGGTCGCACAGGGCTTGTCCTTGTGCCGCAGCAGGGTGTCGGTCTGTCTGCTGTGCCTGGCCCGCTGTCCACCGGGGCCCGGGCTCTGTGCGGCCTGTATGGCAAGCTTGCCGATGCCGACCTGGAGCTGTCAGCGATGCCGTGAACCTGTTGCTGCCGGTGTCGAGCTGTGTGCCTGCTGCCGCCAGCGTGAGCGCTTGTTCGCGCATTGTATCGCGCCGCTGGTCTACACCTGCCCCGTTTCGGGGCTGATCAAACGGGCCAAATATTCCCGTCAGCTCCTGTGCGTACGCCCCCTTGTTTCCTGTTTACAGCAGGCGCTGGCGGCAGAGTACGGTGAGGGGAAGAGCCAGCAGCCCTGGCCTGAGGCACTGATTCCTGTGCCTTTGCACTGGTGGAAATTACGCTGTCGGGGCTTCAATCTGGCAGCCTTCATAGCCAGGCGGCTGGGCACTCAGCTCGACGTGCCCGTGCTCCCTTCCCATGTGCGCAGGCTGGGCAGCACCAGGAACCAGCAGGGACTGAGTGCCCGTGCCCGTCAGGCCAATGTGCGACAGGTGTTTTCCATAAAAAAACCGGTGCGCTGCCGTCACCTGGCTTTGGTGGATGATGTTTTGACGACAGGTGCCACAGCAGAGTCGCTCTGTCGCACGCTCTGTGCCCAGGGGGTCAAGCGTGTTGACCTCTGGTGTCTGGCACGCACGCCGGGGCACGAGTATCGCCCCACAGATATTGCAAAAGACTGATTGCCGCTACCGGGGCCGTTTCTGTCCGGAGCACGCGTGGTCCCAGGCGCCAGCTGAGAAAGCGGTGCTCATGAGACTGACTGACCTCACTGGCGCACAGACCGCCTTCTGGACCTATCAGCAGAGACACTGAGCGGGGCTGGGAGTCTGAGAGCGGTGTATCCTGCGCCTGAGGCTGCAAGACCAGTCGCAGATCAGTGTCCTGTCGGGAGAGCCAGGCAGACAGAGGCACGGGGGCGTGAACAGCGGGAATAATATTTCTGCCACATTGTTCGCAGGCGCTGATGACCACCTGGTTCCAGTGGTTCAGGCGCTTTTCCAGGCTGCTGCCAGACAGCTTGACTTCACAGCGGTCGGTGAACAGGGGCGTGATTTCAGTGACACCGCACTCTACGGCTTTCTGGATGGCATAGCTCATGCGCTCACCACGGCTGAGTGCCTGGCCCAGGTGGATGCGCAAAGGTGATTCCCTGTGACCAGATACTTTCTCCAGCGGCACGACCTGAACGCTGCGGCGCGCCATGGCACTGATACGACATAGCCAGTCCTCTCCCTTGCCGTTGAAGAGGAGTAGCAGGTCGCCTTCTTTTTTACGCAGTACACGTCCTACGTGTGTGGAGGCGGTGTCGGGCAGGTCGACAGCCTGACCAGTATTGAGCTCCAGAGCGGCGTGAATTCTCGGATAACGCATGGGTCGCGCAAGTATCTTGTCTGTTGTTGCAGCACAAACCGAAGCCAGTGCGGGAACAGCCCGGACATTGGCCTCCGGGTGAACACGCCTGTCAGGCTGGCGGGCACTGTCGCTGCGGCAGCCCCCGCGCTGAAAGTACCTTTTTGCCCGGCGGAAGGATAGAGGGCGTCAGCCAGTGACATACAGCCGCGCCAGTATGACTGCTTGGGATGCAGTGGACAATTGTGACAGAAAGCAAGGGGCGAGTTTGTGACAAGTCGTCGTGTATGAGGTGGGCCAAAGTGGCTGTCTTCAAAAGGAAAACGGGTGCTGCTATCCTGCAATGTCCGCCCGGGTCCGGAAAAAACTGTGCTGCCTTTGGGGTCTTGCGTGTGGGGGGTGCCGGGGCTCAGGTGGACGCCGCACCCCAGGTAGCCCGGGGCCGCCAGTTTGCCGGGTGGGGCAGCGCCTGCGCCACAATGACCCTGGCGTCGGCTGTGCCGCAGTCTTCAGGCGGGAACAGCATGCCGGACAGGGTAGAAAATGCGTGCGCAAGGCCTGTCTCCTGCCCCCTGCCGCAGGACCTGGCGTTTGTGGGGCTACAACCTATGCTCCTGAAGGATTTCACTATGTCGACTGGTTGAAAGGGATCGTCGAAGACAGCTGCGACTGGCCATCTTGCCCGCTGCCTGGTACCGGCGCTGTTGACACGGATGCAACTTCCCCGGCTCTCACGGACGATGACCAGGTTTTCTGGCGGGCGTTGCTCTCTCCGGCGGCTGCGCAAAGCTCGCGCGCAACATGTTGAGCAGGACTCGGGCTGTCGGTCTCCGGTCCGGCGCGTCTGGACAACATAGCTGGCAGGCTTGTCAGCAGCCGGGTGTCATACAGGAGTACAGCGGCTGTCCAAGACTGCATGTTGCTCGTTCAGGTTCCCGGTGCCCATGCTTCCTGTGACTATTCATCCCGAAAAACGGGAACTTTTTCTCGTGCCCGCAGAAGAAGCCGGTCCTCTGGGCCGCGCACAATCGAGCAAGGCCGTCCGGCGTCCGGTCTGCGTCCAGCCCAAACGCTGTGCTGCCGTGCCTGGAGGCTGTAAAAAAGGATCCGGCGGCACAAGGGGCCGGCTGGAGCACCAGCGCACCCGCATCGGGAAAAGAAACCGGGTCTGTCCTTACGAAAGCTGTGGGCGCAGGTTCGGGCAAGCATCCCACCTGGCACGGCACCAGCGTCTGCACACCGGAGCAAAACCTTTTGCCTGTCCCCACGCAGACTGTGGGTATTCGTGCGCACAATTCAAAGACCTGGAAAGACACTTGCGCGTCCACGCGAGACAAAAACCTTATTCCTGTCCCCACGCAGACTGTGGATATGCATCCGCAGGGTCGAGCGACCTGAAAAAACACCTGCGCGTTCACACGGGGGAAAAACCGTATGTCTGTCCCTGGGAGAGCTGTGGACGTCCGTTCGCACAATCAGCTCATCTGACAGAACACCTGCATCTTCATTCAAACGAAAAGCCTTTTATGTGTCCCCTTGAAGGTTGCGGACGTCCGTTCGCACGATTGGGCTATCTCAAAAAACACTTGCGTACACATTCCGGGAAAAAACCTTTTGCCTGCCCCCGGGAAGGCTGCGGGGGCGCATTCGGACAATCAAGCGGGCTGAAAGTACACCTGCGCGTTCACACTGGAGAAAAGCCTTTTCTGTGTCCTTACGAAGGCTGTGAATATGTGAGTACACAATCGAGCAACCTGAAACAGCACCAGCGCCTCCATTCCGGCGAAAAACCTTTTGTTTGTCCCGAGAAAAGCTGTGGACGTGCGTTTGCTGTACGGGTCAGCCTGACACGGCACAAGCGCCGCCACTCAGGAGAAAAACCCTTTGTCTGTCCCCATGAAGGCTGTGGACATGCGAGCCGACAATCAGGAGCTCTCAGGTTACACCTGCGTGTGCACACAGGAGAACAACGGGTTGTCTGTCCCCATGAGGGCTGTGGATGTGCGTTTTCTGCACCAGCCAGGTTGACACAGCACCTGCGGCTCCACTCAGGAGAAAACCCCTTTGTCTTCTGGCGCAAGTGGCACGAAAACCTGTCGGTGCCATCAGGTTTCAGGTCCCATCCCCTTTGCAGGGACAGTGCAGGCCGTTGCCGGTCCCTTGACGGCGGCGCAACAGGGCTGTCGGCAACACAAGCGACTCTCTTTTCCCTTGCCACCGGGCTTTTGTCTGGTGTTGCGGTGGAGGCAGGACCTGCAGCGGATCTTGATCGCCAGAGTCGCTGGGTTCGTTGCGACAACGCCTGTCCGGCAACGCCAGCATTGCCTGGCGTGCACCAGCTGCGCGATACACAGGGCACGCCCGACGGGGAAGGGTCGCCATCGCATGACCGGCTCCCGTCACCCCGGTTACAACAGGACCTGGCGTTCGCGGGGCTGCAATCCGGGTTCCTGAAGGATTTTGATATGTCCGCCTGGCTGGCAGGCGACGTCAATAAAATCTGTGGCTGGCCGCCTGGTGCCGGCGTTGCTGACAAGGAGGCCGTTCCCCGGGCTGGCACGGACGATGACCAGGCTTTCTGGCGGGCGTTGATTTCTCCGGCGGATACGCAAAGCCTGCGCTCAACATCTTGAGTGGGGCTTTGGCTGTCGGTCTCCGGCCATGGCGCCGCAGCTGGACAGCATGGCAGGTTTGTTGGTGCTCTGGCGTTATACAAGGGTGTAACTGTTGTCCAAACCCCGGCGTTGATAGCTCAGGTTTTCAGTGGCCATGCTTCCTGTGACAACTCACCCCGAACAACGGGGACTTGCGCACGCGCCAGCAGCGCAAGCCAGACCCCGCCGCCTCTCGCACAAGCGAAAAGCCGTCCGGTGTCCGGTCTGCGTCCAGCCCAAACGCTGTGCTGCCGTGCCTGGAGGCTGTAAAAAAGGATCCGGCGGCACAAGGGGTCGGCTGGAACACCAGTGCACCCGCACCGGGAAAAGGAACCGGGTCTGTCCTTACGAAAGCTGTGGGCGCAGGTTCGGGCAAGCATCCCACCTGGCACGGCACCAGCGTCTGCACACCGGAGCAAAACCTTTTGCCTGTCCCCACGCAGACTGTGGGTATTCGTGCGCACAATTCACCAATCTGGAAAGACACCTGCGCGTCCATGCGAGAGACAAACCTTGTTCTTGTCCCCACGCCGACTGTGGGTATGTATCCGCAGGATCGAACGACCTGAAAAAGCACATACGCATTCACTCCCGGGAAAAAACTTTTGTCTGTTCCTGGGAAAGCTGTGGACGTTCGTTCGCACGATCAGCTCATCTGACAGAACATCTGCACATTCATTCACAAGAAAAGCATTCTCTTTGTCCCCTTGAAGGGTGCGGACGTCTGTTCGCACGACCGCTCTATCTCAAAAAACATTTGCGTACACATGGCAGGAAAAAACCTTTTGTCTGTCCCCGGGAAGGCTGTGGGGGCATATTCGGACAATCAAACAGGCTGAAAGTACACCTGCGCGCTCACGCTGGCGACAATCCCTATAGCTGTCCTTACGAAGGCTGTGAATATGTGGGTGCACAATTGAGCAATCTGAAACAGCACCAGCGCCTCCATTCCGGAGAAAAACCTTTTGTTTGTCCCGAGAAAAACTGTGGACGTGCGTTTTCTGTACGAGCCAGCCTGACACGGCACTCGCGCTTCCACTCAGGAGAAAAACCCTTTATCTGTCCCTACGAAGGCTGTGACTATGCGAGTGCACAATCGAACAACCTGAAACAGCACCAGCGTTTCCATTCCGGAGAAAAACCTTTTGTTTGTCCCGACAAAAGCTGTGGACGTGCGTTTGCTGCACGCGCCAATCTGAGACAGCACTTGCTCCTCCATTCAGAAGAAAAACCCTTTGTCTGTCCCCATGAAGGCTGTAGATATGCGTGCCGATACGCAGGTGCTCTCAAGTTACACCTGCGTGTCCACACAGGAGAACAACTTTTTATCTGTCCCCATGAGGGCTGTGGATGTGCGTTTGGTGCACGAGCCAGGCTGACACAGCACTGGCGTTTCCATTCAGGAGAAAAACCCGTTGTACGCCGGGACAAGGAGCGCTCCAACCGGTCTGTGCCATCAAGTCCTGAACCCCATCCCCTTTGCAGGGACAACGCCGGCCGGTTCTGGTCCCTTGAAGGCGGGGAAACAGGGCGGCCGGTAGCACAGGAGTCTCGCTTTCCCCTTGCCGCAGGGCCCTTGTCCGGTGTCGCGGTGGAGGCCGGACCTGCAGCGCAGCTGGATGGGCAAAGTCCCGGCCCTGGCAGCGACAGCTTTCGCTCGACAACGACAGCTGCATCCGGAGAGCACCAGTTGCGCGCCAGGAGTGTCTCGCCTGACGCGCAAGATCAGCAGCTGGCGTATAGCCTGCCCCCTTCTCCTCTGCTGCATGACGTGGCGTTCGCGGGGCTACAATTCACAGGGCTACAATTCACAGGGCTACAATTCACGGGGCTACAACCAGGGCCCCTGAAGGATTTTGATATGTCCGGCTGGTTGACAGGGGGCGTCGATGACAGCTGCGGCTGGCCGCCTGATACGGACACTGCTGATACGGATACGACTCCTCTGGCTCAGACGGACGATGACCAGGCTTTCTGGCGGGCGTTGCTTGTGCCGACGGATATGCAAAGCGCGTGATCAGAGCCTTGAATCAGGCTTCGACCGCAGGGCCCTGTTCATGGCGCCGCGCCTGGCCAACATAGCTGGCAGGTTTGTCAGCAGCCGGGTGTCACACAAGAGTACTCTGGCTGTCCAAGGCACCGTGTTGATCGTTCAGGTTCCCGTTGCCCATGCTTCCTGTGACAATTTACCCCGGAAAACGGAAACTTTTTCTCGCGCCTGCCGGGGAAACCGGTCATCCAGGCCGCGCACAAGTGCGCCAAGCTGCCCGACGTCTTGTCCGGAGCCGTCCGGCACCTCGTTCTGCCTTGCCTGGGGGCTGTATAGAAGGATCCGGTGACAAAAGGGGCCGCATGGCACGCCGGTGCGCGCACACCGACATCGGGCAAAAAAATGGCGAGGAGCCAAAAAACTATGTCTGTCCCCGGGAAGGCTGTGGGCGTGCATTCAGACAATCAGGCGACCTGAAAAAACACTGGCGTGTCCACTCGGGAGAAAAACCTTTTTCCTGTCCCCACGCAGACTGTGGATATGCATCCACAGGGGCAAACCAGCTGAAAATACACCGGCGCATTCACTCCCGGGAAAAACCTTTTGTCTGTCCCCGGGAAAGCTGTGGACGTCCGTTCGCACAATACGCTCATCTGGTAGAACATCTGTACCTTCACTCAGACGAAAAGCCTTTTCTTTGTCCCCTTGAAGGTTGCGGACGTCCGTTCGCACGACCGATGTATCTCAAAAGGCACTTGCGTACACATTCCGGGGAAAAACCTTTTGTCTGTCCCTGGGAAAATTGTGGACGTTTGTTCGCACAATCAGCTCATCTGGCAGGACATCTGCACATTCATTCAGAAGAAAAGTCTTTTATTTGTCCCCTTGAAGGTTGCGGACGTCCGTTCGCACGACCGAGCTATCTCAAAAATCACTTGCGTACACATTCCGGAGAAAAACCTTTTGTCTGTTCCTGGGAAAGCTGTGGGGCCGCATTCGGATATTCAAGCGGGCTGAAAGTACACCTGCGTGTTCACTCCGGAGAAAAACCCTTTATCTGTCCCTGGGAAGGCTGTGACTATACGGGCACACAATCAAGCAACCTGAAACGGCACCAGCTCCTTCATTCCGGAGAAAAACCCTTTGTCTGTCCCCACGAAGGTTGTGGATATGCGTGCCGATACGCAGGTGCCCTCAAGCTACACCTTCGTGCTCACACAGGAGAACAACTTTGTATCTGTCCCCAGGAGGGCTGTGGATGTGTGTTTGCTGCACGAGCCAGGCTGACACAGCACTGGCGTCTCCACTCAGGAGGAAACGTTGTTCGCCGGGACAAGGGGCGTACCAACCTGCCGGTGCCATCAGGTACTGGGCTCCTTCCCCTTTGCAGGGACAGTGCCGGCCGGTGCTGGTCCCTTGAAGGTGGGGAAACAGGGCTGCCGGTAGCACAGGAGTCTCGCTTTTCCCTTGCCGCCGGGCCCTTGTCCGGTGGTGCGGTGGAGGCAGGACCAGCAGCGGATCTGGATCGCCAGAGTCCAGGAGCTGGCAGCGGCAGTTTCCGCTCGACAACGACAGCAGTGTCCGCAGAGCGTCAATTGCGCGCCAGGAGTGCCTCGCCTGACGCGCGAGATCAGCTGGCGTCCAGCCTGCCCCCTTCGCCCCTGCTGCAGGACCAGGCGTTCGCGGGGCTCCAATTCACAGGGCTGCAACCTTGGCCGCTGCAGGATTTTGATGTCTCCGACTGGTTGACAGGGGACGTCGATGAGAGCTGCGGCTGGCCGCCTGGTACGGACACTGCAGACATGGATACGACTCCTCCGGCTCTCACGGACGATGACCAGGCTTTCTGGCGGGCGTTGCTTGTTCCGGCGGATACGCAAAGTGCGCGATCAGAGTCTTGAATCAGGCTTCGGCAGCAGTGTCCGGTTCATGGTGCCGCGCCTGGGCAGCATAGCTGGCAGGCTTGTCAGCAGCCGGGGTGACGCAAGAGCTCTCTGGCTGTCGAAGACTGCGTGTTGATCGTTCAGGTTCCCGGTGCCCATGCTTCCTGTGACAATACATCCCGGCAAACGGGAATTTTTTCTCGCGCCAGCAGAGGAAACCGGACCTCCGGGCCCTGCGCAATCGAGCAAAGCCGCCCGGCGTCCTGTCTGCGCCCGTCCAAAACCTTGTGCTGTCGTGCGCGGGGGCTGCAACAAAGGATCCGGTAACAAAAGGGGCCGCATGGCACACCGGCGCGCGCACACCGGCATCGGAAAAAAAAACTGTGTCTGTTCCTGGAAAGGCTGTGGGCGTACATTCAGACAAGCCGGCGACCTGAAAAAACACTGGCGTGTCCACTCTGGAGAAAAACCCTTTGTCTGTCCCTACGAAGGCTGTGAATATGCGAGTACACAATCGAACAACTTGAAACAGCACCAGCGCCTCCATTCTGGAGAAAAACCTTTTGTTTGTTCCGATAAAAACTGTGGACGTGCGTTTGCTGCACGAGCCCATCTGACACGGCACCTGCTCCTCCACTCAGGAAAAAAACCTTTTGTCTGTCCCCATGAAGGCTGTGAACATGCGTGCCGGGCAGCCAGTGCCCTCAAGCTACACTTGCGTGTCCACACAGGAGAACAACTTTTTGTCTGTCCCCATGAGGGCTGTGGATGTGCGTTTGCTGCACGAGCCAGGCTGACACAGCACTTGCGCCGCCACTCAGGAGAAAGCCCCTTTGTTTTCTGGTACACGGGGCGCACAACCCTGTCTGTGCCATCAGGTTCTGGGCCCCATCTCCTTTGCAGGGACAGTGCAGGCCGTTGCTGGTCCCTTGACGGCGGAGAAACAGGGCTGCCGGTAGTACAAGAGTCTCGCTTTTCCTTTGGCGCCGGGCCCTTGTCTGGTGTCGCGGTGGAGGCAGGACCTGCCGTGGAGCTCCATGGCCAGAGTCCAGAAGCTGGCAGCGGCAGTTTTCGCTCGACAACGACAGCAACGTCCGGAGAGCATCAGTTGCGCGCCAGGAGTGCCTCGCCTGACGCCCAAGATCAGCTGGCGTCCAGCCTGCCCCCTTCGCCCCTGCTGCAGGACCTGGCGTTCGCGGGGCTCGAACCTTGGCCTCTGCAGGATTTTGATGTCTCCGACTGGTTGACAGGGGACGTCGATGACAGCTGTGGCTGGCCGTCTGGTGCGGACACTGCAGACATGGATACGACTCCTCCGGCTCTCACGGACGATGACCAGGCTTTCTGGCGGGCGTTGCTTGTTCCGGCGGATACGCACAGCGCGCGATCAGAGTCTTGAATCAGGCTTCGACAGCAGTGTCCGGTTCATGGTGCCGCGCCTGGACAGCATAGCTGGCAGGCTTGTCAGCAGCCGGGTGTCACACAAGAGCACTCTGGCTGTCGAAGACTGCGTGTTGATCGTTCAGGTTCCCGGTGCCCATGCTTCCCGTGACAATTCATCCCGGCAAACGGGACCTTTATCTCGCGCCAGCAGAGGAAACCGGACCTGCGGGCCCTGCGCAACCGAGCAAAGCCGCCCGGCATCCTGTCCGCGCCTGTTCAAAACCTTGTGCTGTCTTGCGCGCAGGCTCCCCAAAAGGATCCGGTAACAAAAGGGGGCCGCATGGCACGCCGGCGCGCGTGCACCGGCGCCGGGAAAAAAACTGTGTCTGTTCCTGGAAAGGCTGTGGGCGTACATTCAGACAATCAGGCGACCTGAAAAAACACTGGCGTGTCCACTCTGGAGAAAAACCTTTTTTCTGTCTCTACGCGGACTGTGGATATGCAGCCGCAGGGGTGAACGACCTGAAAAAGCACCTGCGCGTTCACTCACCAGAAAAACCTGTTGTCTGTCCCAGGCAAAGCTGTGGACGTTTGTTCACACAATCAACTCATCTGACAGGACACTGTACTGTCATTCAGAAGAAAAGCTTTTTGTTTGTCCCCTTGAAGGCTGCGGACGTCTGTTCGCACGACCGGTCTATCCCAAAAAACACTTGCGTAGACATTCCGGGGCAAGGCCTTTTGTCTGTCCCCGGGAAGGCTGTGGGGGCGCATTCGGAGAATTGGGCATTCTGAAAATGCATCTGCGCATTCATTCTGGAGAAAAACCCTTAGTCTGTCTCCATGATGGCTGTGGATGTGCGTTTGCTGCACGCGCCAGGCTGCCACAGCGCTGGTGCCTCCACTCAGGAGAAAAACGGCGAGGAGCCTGAAAACGGTGACGTAGTTGTGACCTCGTTGCGAGGCCGTTTCGTCCAGACCAATCGCCTTCAGGGCACGCAGATCCATGGCCAGAAGTGATTGGCTAACCTGGTGCCTGATGACGCGCCAGATGCGTTTGTCATTCACGCCAACATAGGTGGCGCAGGCTTTAACCGGCATCTCTCTGACCAGTGTCAGCAGTGCCTGCTCAAACAGCAGCGTGAACTTGCTTCCTTCTCTTGCCCAAGGAGTATTGACACGGTGAACCCCGTGTTCTTCACAGTGTGTTCTGGGCACTTTGGCAGTAATAAGGCAGTGGTGCTGGAAGAAGTGCAAATGCTGTCAGGTGAGTTCTTTATAGTCGCGTACCTGACAGGCGTTACCGCATTCAGGGCAAGGACAAAGGCTGCCAGGCGCAGCCCCGACACAGAGTTTCAGACGTTGGGACTGCTCGTTGTATCAAGGTGTTGATCGACTATTTTCCAAGGTGCCTGCAAACCGAGGCCAAGCATAGATATCTGATTTCCATCCATGGCTGACAACGTGATCTGGGAGTTTTTGTGGCTGCGGATTATCGATCAGATATCACGATGAGATCCACAGAAAACGGCGAGGAGCCGAAAATTTAGAAACACAGTGTTGCTCCCGGAAAGGGGCAAGCACAGGGAGCTGTCTTTTGTGCTGAGCGTAATCGATCGCCGGTATGTCAGTGCTATCAGTACCACCAGAGGGATGGGAGAGGGGCTGTTGTCAATCGCCCGGACCAGAATTGCTACCGATGAGCGGGCCGCTCTTTGCTGAGTATGCGCAGGCGCGGAGTGGCCTCCGTTACCGCTGAACGCGCTGGGTATATGCATCTCGCTGAAAGAGTTGGGGATATTCATGAGAACAACAACTGAAAATACGGCCTTGACAAGTTGCGCGCGGGAGATACGGTAAACCGGCAGCCATCCTGCAATTTCCTTCCGGAAAAGTCAATTGCCCTGTCACATAAGCAGGCTGATGGCTGCGCATGGAAGTAGTGTTGTGTCATGAACGATGGCAGTTCCCCAGAGGCGCAAGCGGGATGGAGGTGCCTGGTCGGCAGCCTGAAAATGCGGTGCGGCTTCCTGACCCAGTGCGCGGCAAGCCCCGTCCTTCAGGGCGGGGAAGGATAGCGCGGACGGCGCAGGCGTCCCTTGTTCTGGTTTTCAGTGCGGCGTCTGCTGCTGTTCAATAGACTGGCGGCACTTTTCTCGCATGTTGGCTGCTGCCTTTCTTTCGCGACAGCCCATCTGGACAGCTTTGCCCAGATGTTCTGTCACGAGAGCCCGCCATCACCGGAGGCGGCACAGACCCGGCATGCAGCGAGCACTGGTGCTGCTTGCACCCAGGCCCCAGTGCCGCACAGTGACAAGGCTCTTTCCAGTCACCAGTCTATTTGTGAACAAGGCCGTAGTCTGTCAGCAGCTGGATGATTTCTTCCCGGGGGGATTTGGGCAGCACCAGGGGCACTCCCGTTATCCTTTCAGCAAGATTGCAGTATATCTCTGACATGTGCAGCAGCACGGATGTCGGCAGCGGCTGGCTGGCGGCCAGGCGGCGGCGTTCTTCCATGTGCTGCGGTTCCAGCAGGATGGCTCTGGGAAAGTGTTCCAGCAGTAGCTGGCGGAAGCTCTCTTTCGAGTTTTCCACCACTTTGCCCGCTCGCCAGCTGGCACCATCCCAGATGCGGGACGAATCGGGGGTGCCGACTTCGTCCATGTAGATCAGTTGCTCCTGCCCCTGTGCATCGGTGACGTAGCCGAACTCGAACTTGGTATCCACAAAAATCAGATCCAGCGCCGCCAGCTGCTCGCTGATGAGTGCAACCCCTTCTGACAACAACTTTTCGTAGCGTTCTATATCCGAGCGCTGCTCAAAGTGAAAATCCGTGAAGTTTTCTTCGATCGTACGGCGGCTGATATTCGTGTCATCCAGAGCCGGGACTCCGGGAATCCCTTCCAGAACGCCCTTGGTGGACGGGGTGATCAGCAGCTGGGGAAGCTTCTGGTTTTTTTCCAGCCCGTCCGGCAGATCTATGCCACAGACTCGCCGTTCGCCGGCTTCGTAATGACGCCACAAAGAGCCTGTAATGTATTGACGACCTATGGCTTCGATAAGCAGTGGGCGGGCTTTTTGTACAATCCAGACCAGGGGGTGGGGACTGTCGACAATGTGGTTGTCAGCCAGACCGGCGGCCTGAAACTGACGAAACCAATGCGCCGAAACAGCATTGAGTGCCGCACCCTTGCCGGGTACGCCGTGCATGCCATCGGCTCCCTGCCAGATACAATCGAAAGCCGATATGCGGTCGCTGATAACCATGATGCCCAGCGTTGTGTCCGCGGCCAGGTTATAGTCTTTTTCGGCTATAAGGCGTCTGCTGTCTTCTTGTGTCAGCCAGTAGACGGAGCGCACCTTGCCATTGTGCACAGGTGCCTGCGTGCGTATGGGCAGGTCGTTGTTGACGGCCAGTACCTTGCTGGCTGGCGGACAGGATGCCATGAGAACATTCACTCCGGTTGATGCAGATCTGAAAGGCGTTATTGCAGCGGGGACCAGGTTTCAGGAAAGGGGCTGTTTCCTGTCTTCGTGCGTGCCCATGGCCGTGATGTTGAAACCGGCGTCCACATGTACAATCTCTCCGGTTATCCCGCTGGCCAGACTCGAGCACAGGAAAGCGGCGACATTGCCCACTTCTTCCTTGCTGATATTGCGTCCCAGAGGGGCTCGCTTTTCGTTGTAGCTCATCATTTCCTTGAAGTCACTGATGCCGCTGGCCGCCAGGGTGCGTATGGGGCCTGCCGAGATCCCGTTGACCCGGGTGCCCTCGGCTCCCAGACTGGCAGCCAGATAGCGAACACCGGCCTCCAGACTGGCTTTGGCCAGCCCCATGACGTTGTAGTTGGGCAGGGTTCTTTCCGCTCCCAGATAAGACAGCGTCAGCAGGGACCCCGCGCGGCCTTGCATCAGCGAACGGCCCGCCTTGGCCAGGGCAATGAAACTGTAGGTGCTGATATCGTGGGCAATCTGGAAGCCTTCCCGGGTGGTGGCGCTGGTAAAATCACCGGTCAGCTGTTCTTTCGGTGCGAAGGCCACCGCATGCACTATGGCGTCAAGGCCATCCCAGCGTTGCCCCAGTTCGGCAAACAGGGCATCAATCTGGTTGTCATCACTCAGATCACAGGGAAGACACAGCCGGGGATCTGTGCTCCAGCCGTCAGCAAAACCCTGAACGCGAGGCCGCAGCTTTTCATTCTGGTAGGTCAAGGCCAGCTCGGCCCCTTCTCTGTGCATGGCCTCGGCAATACCGTAGGCGATGGACAGTTTGCTGGCTATACCGGTAATCAGCACACGCTTTCCCTTGAGAAAAGACATGGTGTTCTCCCTGATGCAAAAAGTTTTTTGAGCGCGAAGAATGGCTCAAAGAGCGGTCCCAGTATAGGGAAACAGGTCCAGGCTTTCGACTCTGTTGGCGATCATTGTCAAATCTGGTGCTGACACAGTGGCGCTGGTTGACCTGCTGCCATTTCCTGGCCAGAATCGGCTGCGGGGTTTTTCTGTGGAGCAGGTCACCAGTCCGTACACGGGTGTCCTGGGCCGGGAGAGGCAGGCAGCATGGAAAACCGGGTGCAAAAAACCGGTGTTGCAAGCGGCCTTGCCTGACAAGTCCGGTGCAAGACATGGTTTGGATCCCGGGCAGGCTGCGCGCGTGCACGCGGCAGGTGATTCCTCCACATCCGTTGTTGTCCACAAGGGAGCAGCGCCATGAAACGTCACAAAAGAGATAGAGTGGAACGGGCTTACACCCGTGGCTATCGGACGGGATCTTCCGGCCGGGCGCGTGATCTGTGCCCGCATGCCGACATCACAATCCAGCGCCAGGCCTGGATAAATGGTTGGCGAGAAGGCTGGTGTGATCATCTGGAGGGGAACACGGGTGTGCCCGGTGTTCAAAGCACCTTAGCCTTGTCTGGTCGCAGGACCGGGCTCTATTGATGTGCATCCTTGACTGTGTTTCGACGCTGTCTCTTCGTGGCTTGTGACCGGTGCCGGTCCTCTTGTGTGGCAGGGGGAGCTTGAGCCTGCTTTCAGAAGGCCGTCGAGGGAAACGCGGTGAGCAACCGATTGAGACACAGATCAAGACACAGGCACAACACCGGCCAGGCTGTGTCGGGACCGGCTCCGCTGTGGCGCCGCCTGGCCGCTCTTTTCTATGATTCAATACTGGCTGTCGCCTTGATGGTAGTTACGACAGCGGTCTACCATGCTGTCATCAATAACAAATTGCTGGGGCGATCTGAGGCGGTGCCAGGCTTCAATCCCTGGTTGGCCTTCCTGCTGTTACTTGTCCTGTGTTGTTTTTTTTGCTGGTGTTGGCGACGTGGTGGCCAGACCCTGGGGATGCAGGCCTGGAACCTCAGGCTGCGCAGTCCCGGAGGCGCCGTTCCCAGCCGTATGCAGTGCCTGTTGCGCTTTCTGGCAGCGATTCTTTCGCTGGTGCCGGGAGGTGCGGGAATCTGGTGGATGTTGATCGACCGGAACAGGAAAATGTGGCACGACCACCTCTCGCGCACAGAAGTTCTTTATCCATCGCAGGGTATTGCCCCGAAGAATACCCCTTGAGGTACGGGCAGTTTTTCTGTCGTTTTCTGCCTGTCATTTTCGGCATGGTGCCTGTCACTGGAACCAGTCCGGTTTGACAGGGCTGTGATGCTGTTTTGTGGGCAGGTCACTGGTTGCTGTCACCAGACTCAGCATGCAATTCAGCATGCAATTCAGCATGCAATAAAGGTCCAGTCCCCGGGCCCCGGCGCAAGCGGGGAGTCCGCACCAACCCGTTTTTGGAACAATATTTGAGGGCCCCCGGCCTCCGGCCCTCGGCGCGAGCGGGGAGTCCGGCCATTCCCGTTTCAGGGCCGCTGACACCCTGTCCTGTATGTTTGGGGGAGCTGCCGGTGCCTGCTGGTGCCGCGCCCGGGAACTTGCCTGGGCCGCGACTATAACCAGGTTGTTATCGGACAGTGGTATAAATCGCGTCGATTGTTGTCCAATGCTGCGTGTTCAATCTTCGCTCTGTGGCAAGCCATGTATACGTTTCCCTCTCAGAAAAGCTCACCTGAAAGTCAACAGCCGCCGACAGCGGAGGCGGATCCTCGGGTGAAGCCCGGACGCAAGCCGCCGCCGCATGTGCTGGGAGCAGGCCGTCGGGTGGAACTGTCAGCCCCGGTTGAGTCCAGGTTAAGCCCCGCCGCTGCTGGCAGTTCTCACGAGCGTTTTTCATCTGAACAACAGTCCGAAACAGAGTCCGGACAACGGGAAGGAGCACCCATTCCGGGTCCGGGGGGAGGGCAGGTCAGTGAGGGGGCTTTGCGCCGTCCTCTTTCCGGCTCTGATCGGCAGTCGACAGTGCAAGACAGCGACCCATCCCGCGTGATGGGTCATGGCTCGGAAGGGACTGCTTCCAGCCAGCCAGGCTCTGGTCTCAAGCGCTCCAGCTCCAGCAGCAAGTCTGTAGGGCCTGTGGAACAGGTGGAAGAGCATAGAGGGAAAAGAATCTATGCCTGCCGCCAGCACGACTGCCCGGCGCAGTTTTTCACGGATGAGGAAAGGAACACGCACGAACAGTCCCATATTCCTGCGCGGGCTGGCGACCGTGAGCATCCGGTTGGCGCGCAGGCTTCCGTCTTCATGGACAGATTCGGTGAGGCGACCCAGGCCTCGTTGCACGACCAGGCGCCCCAGGGGCAGTCTCTGCCTCAGCAGCGGTCTGCACCCCGGACCGACAGTGTTGCGCAGCAGCCTGTCACGGCAGCGGATGTTGTTGCCGGGGCGGCAGAGCTGCCGCTCTCGAGTGCTGAGTCTTTGTCGCTGCCTGAGGATTTGTTGCAGTGGGCAGTGGCGGGGAGGATTGCGTCAGCACGTCGTGCTGGATATATCCTGGAGCAGGGTTGCGAAGACAAGGAGTATTACCGGCAGCTGATCATACAAGCGGCTGAAAGGAAAACAGCCGAGCCGGCTGGTGTTGCATCGCCTGGCCCCCGGAGCATTCAGCAACCGTTGCAGGAGGCTTCGGCAGGGCCGGAGTCCGAGGTGACAGTGTCTCAGTCGGCCGAGGGATTGAGCAGGCCTCTGCAGCCATTGGCTCCCTGGAATGCGGGCTATGGTTGTGTGCCACCATCAGCCGACACTGGCCCTCAGTGGTCACAGACTGCGCCTGCGCCTGTCAACCGCTTCGGATACTTCGGTCCGACGGCGATGCCTCCGGAAACGGGCTATGGTTATCCGCCAGTGCCGCCTGCACCTGGTGACTATGGCGCACAGTGGGTGCCTCCTGCGGCTGGGCGGCCCTGGATGCCCGCTTATCGACAGGCGCATGGTTTCGGGTATCCTCTCTGGGGGGCTCCCATGTCTCCGGGAGTCGGCTATGGCTATCCGCCAGTGCTGCCTGCACCTGGTGACTATGGCGCACAGTGGCCTGTGCATATGACGCCAGCGGGAGGGCTGTGTGAGGATGCCTTTTATCCGCAGTCTTACGAGCCGAGGTATGAGCTGGGTTATCAACCAGGATACCAACCAGGATACCAACCAGGATACCAACCAGGATACCAACCAGGATACCAACCAGGATATCAGCCAGGATATCAGCCAGGATATCAGCCAGGATATCAGCCGGGAAATCAGCCGGGAAATCAGCCGGGAAATCAATCAGGAGAGCAATCAGGAGAGCAACCAGGAGAGCAACCAGGAGAGCAACCAGGAAACCAGCCAGGGTATCGACCAGGATATCAACCAAGGGCTCAATCGGGCGTCCAGCCGGGTCCTCAGCAGCTTCCTCAGCAGGGTTCTGAACCGGGTTTTCGACCGGTACTTCCGCAGGGTTTTCAGCCAGGTTTTCAGTCGGCGTATGGAGGTGGTCACGCTGGAGGACCCTCAGCGCCGGGGGCGACCAGCGATGAAGACGCACCGACAGTCGAGCCGTCCGATGCTGCTGATGATTCTTAAGGATGGCTGGTCTGTGGTGGCAACATAGGGTTCCGGAGAGCAGAGCTTGTTGAAAAACTGTGACCAGTGAATACAGGCATCAGGTAATGCCATGACTGTGCCGGGTCGATGCTGGTTTCATTTGTTGCGCTTTGGTATCAAGGGACTGGGGCCTGATGGGGTGTTCTTTCACCGTCCCGGTAGCCCTGTCCAGGGTTGACGCCAGCACTGCACTTTGGCTGGTGAGTTGTTGCCTCCCTGTGAATTGCCTGGAAAACGGGCGTTGCAGCCTTGTTCTGACTCTTGCAGAGTCCTTGTCCGGACCAGACCCGGCTCTCTCCTGTCGTTGCGTTTCCCTGCTCTCCTCCAGCGGCGTTGGTCGGCTTGGGGTCTTGAAAGGGATGGTCTTCGGTTCTTTCTCCAGCCGCTGCCAAACAGCTTCTTTGACGCTCCCTGGAAAGAGAGCAGCTCCCTTCTTCTGGGTTGGCGTAACTGGCTGAAAATAAGTTGTTTCTCCTCCACCAGTCGGTCCTTGTGCTCTTGTGGCAAGAGACTTTCTTCTGCCCCGCTGGAGGTATGCAGTACCCCGTCAGAGGAATCCGTGCCATTGCGGGTTGTTGACGGTGATGCCCTCCGACAGTTGATACAGCCTTCCCGAAAATGATCCAGTCGTGTGTATGAGAACGTCTCTGTAGAGCAAGGGGGGCTCCCGGCAATCTGGTAGCGATTCTTTTCTGTTGTGGAAGCCCTTTTCCGGAGACCTGGCCCTCGTCTGTGCAGTGCTCCAGCAGGGTCAGGGCCTGGAGCCGTCAGCCTTCCCCGGCCGTCAGGGAGGGAACTTTGACGGGTAGAGAGGGGTCAGATGATATACAGGCTGGGCTATGACTCAGGACTGATACAGACATAAAAGAAAATAAACCGGGGCGGGGACAGTGGCTCTTTCAGCCTCGAGGAGGAGTGTTGTTATGTATGGATATCAAGGCGCATATGGCGCACTGACAAGGCCGGGCTGCAAGCCCTCTGATGGGACGCCACCGCAGGGTTCGGCAGCTGCATCGCAAAGAAGAAATCCTGGTAGTGCGGTTGTCATTACGATTGAACCTGCAGGCTATCTGCCGCAGGGGAGCGCGGCTCCCGCCGTCTCGAGCGGCCCCTGTTGCAAACCTCAGGATATGTACACTGTTTTGGAAGAAGCCCTTTGGTATGAGAGGGGACAGGACAGTGCTCTCAATGATCTGGTTGATCCGGGAGCAGAGTTTTCTGTTGTGACAACGCAAGGGACAGCGCCGGGCTCCAGGCGGGCTGCGCCTTTGGCTGAAAGATGCGTCAGGGGTGTCTCCGCCCTGGTGGGGATTTTCAAGACGAGGGAGCGTGATAATGGACCCGTCGTCTAGGGCCGGTATCGGGCCGACCGGATCAGCTGGTGCGTTCCGGTCCTGCGCCAGACCTTGGCACGACTGCGACAGGAGCAGCACAAGTTGTGGCGGCCTGGTTCCCCAAAGCCGGCCGGGGCTGCCCGACCAGGGTCTGAGTCTGAGTGCCAGGCAGGTGGAGGCTGTGCGCGGGCCCTGTGCACAGACTGTGCCGTCCGCCGCCGAGGTCATGCAGGCACTGGAGGCGGTGCGTTTTGATGGGTGCATGGAACTGGGTGTGGCGCTGGATCTGCCAGCCCGGTTTCTGCTGTCACTGGATCGTCGCAGTGACCCTCTGTGGCTATTGAAGAATGTGCTGCAGAAGGCTTGCCCGTTGAGCCTGGAAAACTTGGGCCGGCAGCTGGATGGCAACTATTTGAATGCACCTGACATGGCCTGCCAGGTCAGAGAGATGGCCCGGCACGAAAACAAGGATGTCCTCTTGCGCAATGACAGTGACGCATTGGAGCAGTTGACAGAACTGTTGGCCCCCCTTTGTGAACGGGCGCATGGGCTGGCGACTATGTTGCGCCTTGATTATGGGGAAATCCTGGCGCTTGAGGCCGAAAGCAGATGTCATGTCCCAGGGGAGCAGCTGTGGTCCATTGTCGAAAGAGCCTGCCGAATGCAACAACGGACCTGCGCACAGTGGATGGCAGCCTTGGCCCAGAGTGATGCTGGTGATAACCAACTGGACGCCCTGGCTCAGCGGTGGCAGCTGCAGCGCCCGGCAGGCAGTGCCAGCTGGCTGAGTCATCTGGGCATGCGACCTGAGTCCGTGAGTCGGCAGCTGTTGCTCTGGCATCAACACAACCCTGGCATTCCTGTTCCGCTGTCGTTGGTTTGGCTGTTGGCACGGTGGGGTGCCCACCGGCCCGCTTTCTTTCTGGCTATGGATGACGCCATCTCTTCTCCCCACCAGGGAATGCTGGCACTGCAGCGCCTGTTTGCCCTGTTTGCCCTGCTGCACTGTGCGGGCGCTCAGCAGCCCGAGGGAGTCAGCTGGTCTGTGCTGGAGCGTCTGGGCCGGTTTGGTTGCCTGTCCGCGCGACAATTCCTTCAGCAAGTTGCTCCAGTAGAGGTTGCCGTGCAGGAGCCCGGTTCCCGCCGGCTGCGCCCATCTGATTTATTAAGGCTCGTCAAGGGTGTGAAAGCAGAGGACCTTGAAGCCGAGCAGAGGGAATGGGAGAGCATGGTCGAGAAAGGATGGGTAGCCAGAGAGCGGGAAGCGGCGGGACGGGAGTCAGAACGCCAGGCGCTGGAAGTTGCTGCCTTGTTGGGGGTTGGTATCCATTACAGGAGCTTGCAGTTGTATGTGCACAGTGTACAGGACAGGGCTCTGGCTATCTGGAAAACCATCTACACCTCGAAGCCCGGGCTGGAAACGGGCCATTTGATCCAGCTGTTTCGCCAATTCGGCAAGTCAGAGCTGGCGGCGATGCTGACCGGTGACCCGGACAGCAATCTGGTGGCTTCCTGCTCACTGGACAGCCTGTCACCCCGGTCTGGAAAGTTCGTTCGTCTGGCCCAGGAGCTGGTTTGCAATCCAGGCTGGGGAGATGCCTTTGTCACAAGAGAGGGGCTGGCTGAAGACAGCAGCTACTGCGAACCAGAGGGTGCTGACCCTGTCTGTCAGTTGCTTGACTGCCTTGCCTGTAATTCCGGTACGCTGACCCGGTTCGAGCAGTTTGTGGAAGAGCGGCGCCGCCTTCTCCCGGAGGGGCAGCAGCAGGCGCCGGGGGATCCGGACGCGGTGTCCTGACAGCGAAGCGGTCTGTCCTGCGAACAGCAAGAAGCCTGCCGGACAGGCTCTTGCCCCGCCCCCGGGGGCGGGCTTTTTGTGCAAGCACCGGGGCTCACTTTTTCCGGATTGCGAGAGAAGCTGCGCCCGGGGCGCAGGCAGTCTCCGGGGCCGGAGGCCAAGCCGGTCCGGGACTCTGGCCTGCGTTGTCGGCTGGGCGACAGGGGTTCAGGATCCGGTTTTTGTTTGTATGTCAGCCTTGTCTTGCAGTGCCTGAAGGTAAGCGGCAAAAAGATCATTGCCGCGAGCGCGAAGCTGACGGGCATCAGCCAGGGCGCCGCTGCGTGCAGGCGGTGTCCCCGGGGTCACCTGGCTGACTCTGACAACTGCTATGTCGCCATTTTTCAGTGGCGTGAAACCGTAGCTGGGCCGGGTTGTTGTGGGATGTGGCAGGCGAAAAGCCTCCGCAATGATCTGGGGAGCCAGTTTCTGCCGGGGCTGGTCCCGTCTGACCTTTTCTGCCTCGGTCCACTGTTCCGGCGGCTGTTCCCCAGGGTTGTCACCCGCTGTCAGACCGGCCACCAGCTGCTGGGCGCGCTGCTGAAGCTGCTGGGCGGCGCGTTCGGCGCGCAGCCGTTTTTCGATATCGGCCTGCACGCTTTTGAGGGGCTTTGGTTTGGCTGCGATTCGCTCGCGAAGGTGGACGACAACCAGGGTGTCCTTGTCGACCTCTACTGGCTTGCTGTTATGTCCCTGGTCCAGAACATCCTCACTGAATGCAGCGGCTACTACCTGTGGGTGACGGGCCAATCCCTTTCGGCTGCCCGTGCGTCCAAACAAGCGTGTGTGCTCTATCGGCAGCTCAAGCTGCTCGGCAGGCTGGTTGAGATCAGCGGCCTCAAAGCTGATGTCAGCCAGCTGGCGGGCCTTGTCAGCAAACAAGGCATCAACCGCCTGGCTGTGCAATTGCTTCTCCATTGCAGGGCGCAGTTGCTCCAGGGTCGGAAGCTTGTCTGCAATCTTGTGGCCGCGCTTGAGAATGATGACGCCGTAGTCTGAGACAAAAGGTTCTGACAAGCCGCCCGGGGCGAGGGACGCCATGGCATCATCAAAGGACTGACCAAAGACACCAGATTCCACAGGGCCTATGTTGCCGCCCTCGCGTGCCGATTCTTGATCTTCGGAAAACTGCCGGGCCAAAGCTGCAAAATCGGCTCCCTCGCGCAGCTGGGTATGCAGTTTGCGTGCTTTCTCCAATACGGGGGCCTGGGCGTCTGCCTTGTCGTCAACTTCCAGCAAAATCATGGAAACGGGCGTACGCTGCTCGGCCTGCTGGCGCCGGTTGGCCATGCGTGTCTCATACAGGGTGCGAATCTGTTCCTCGTCTATCTTCACCTCTTTGCCCAGCAGATCACGTTCAAGGGTGATGTAGTCAACGGCGATTTTTTCCGGCTCCATAAACTCGCTGTTGTTCTGCTCATAAAAATCCTCAATATCCTGGGCGCCGAGCTGCACGGCAGCGCGCGCCTGTGCGGCACTCAGCAGCATCCAGGCGATATCACGCGTCTGGTAGCGCAGTTTGTTGAGCGTTTCCTGCTCATGGGGCGTCACAAATTCCGAGGCTGTCAGTCCCAGGCTCAGCTGTTTGATCAGCAGCTCTTCCTTGAGAAGCTGGCGGAAACGGGCAACCGAAAGTCCTGACGCCTGTACATACTGGGTGACCAGTTCCGGCTGGTATTTTCCATCGCTCTGGAATACGGGTATTGATCTGATGTTGTCGTCTATAAGGCTGGCGGGGATGATCATGCCGTTTTGTTTCGCCGCAGCGCGCAGAAGGGCGCTCTGGACAAGATTGTCCAAAGCCAGTTTCTGCAGGATCCGGTCGTCGATCATGGACGGATCAATCTGTCCACCCATTTGTTGCATCAGCAGGCGGCGATGCTGCTCTGTCATCTGGCGCAGTTGACTGCTTGTTATCTTTTCGCCGTCCACAGTCGCCACCGGGGTGTCGCCCCCACCGAATTTCAGGGTTTCCAGACCGAAGACGGCGAAGATAAGGACGATGACCGCGATGATGATTTTTGCGGTCCAGCCCTGGGCCTTGTCTCGCATGGTTTGCAGCATGGTGTTCCCTGCGGTTGGGTGAGTGCGGGCAGGCCGCTGGAAGGCGTTGTCGGTCAGACGGCAAATAGAGCAGACAAGCAAGCCGAGGCTTTCAGGCACCGGCCACAGACAGGCCTGCGGGTGGCTGTCCTCAAATAACGCGTAGCTTCAGGGTGATAGACCTTCAGCCGGGGCGGTTATAGCAGCGCTTTTCCCCGGCTGTCAACAGCAAAAGGGCTATCCAGCAGGCCGTCCATCAGACAGGACGCCGCAGGTCCTGCTGCCGGGATAAAGGGCTGCATGACTGTTGAGCGGCAGTGGTTTACTATAGGTTCCCGATGGGTCAGGCACCCAGGCGGTTAAAAGGAGTTATCTTGCCTTTCGTTTGTCTTTTGCCTGCCATTCCTCATTCAGTTTTCTGTTACCGGGTGATCAAAGATCATTGACACCCCCTCGTGCCCCGAAGAAGGGCTTGAGCTTCGCCAGCTACCAAGAGGAGATATTCCAGACTATGGACTCGCATCGTGACCCTGGGACCCGCTGTGCACAGAACTTCGTCAAGTGGGAGGGGCTGGCGTCACTGGAGCAGCAGGTGCTGTCTCTTGTCCCGGTTGGACAGCACGCAGCTTTAAAAGAATTTTTGTCCCTGTTCTTTGCTGTCACCACACCCGAGGAACTGGGCAGATACAGTCATAAGGATCTGGTGGGGGGGACCCTGTCTTTCTGGCGTTTTCTGCAGAAGATCGAGCCGGGACAGTCCCGGGTGACAGTGTTGAATCCGGAATACGAGAACCACGGGTGGCATTCAAATCATACGATTGTCCAGATCGTTCATCCTGACATCCCTTACATCGTTGACTCTGTTCGCATGAAGCTCAACGCGCATGGGGCAACCATTCATCACCTGCGCAGCTGCGTTTTTTCCGTTGAGCGCGATGCCAAGGGACAGTTTGTCGCTGTCGCAGCGCAAGGGGACCACAAGGAATCATTGCTGTATCTTGAGGTCGATCGCCTGGAGTGCGACAGCGAGCGTGATGCCTTGCGGCAGCAGCTGGAATCTGTACTGGCTGATACGCGCCAGGTGGCTGCTGATTACCGTGCCATACGCAGCAAGGTCAGCGATCTGGCTGATGGGCTACTCAAGCACAAAGACAATGATGCCCCGTCGGGACGCAGTGAGCACTGGCGTGAAGCCGGTCACTACCTGGCCTGGTTGGCTGAGCACTTTGTCTTTCTGGCTTATCAGTCACTGGAAGTGGACAGCAGCAGTGGGCAACCGGTTATCAAGGACAGGAATGACCAGCGGCTGGGACTGTTGAGATCTGACACACTCTGTAGTCAGTGGCATCTGGACAACTGCTGCAACAACCTGGATGCCGCTGAAGGGGCTGTGCTGGCGTTTGCCAAGGTATCTGTGCGCTCCCGTATACACCGTCCGGCCTGGCCTGACCTTGTGTTGGTGCGTGACTATGACAAGAAAGGACGGCTGGTTGGCCTGCACCGCGTTGTCGGTTTGTATACGCCTGCGGCTCACGCCCTGAGTCCGTACCAGATTCCCTGGTTACGCTGCAAACTGGCTGATCTGAGGAAAAATGCTGGCTTTCCCGCCGACAGTCACCTTGGCAAGGAGCTGGATCGCATCCTTTATAATCTTCCTCGCGAGGAGTTGTTCCTGACGCCGCCTTTGCACTTGCTTGAGACAGTGATGGGCATTATCCAGATTCAGGAGCGCAATCAGGTCCGCGTATTTATACGCAGAGATGTCGAAGATCAATTCTGCTCTGTTCTCGTGTATGTTCCCCGGGAAGTGTACGACACAACATTGCGTCTCAAAATCCAGAACATTCTGTGTCGGCACCTTGATGCCGTGGACGTTGAGTTCACCACCTTTTTCTCGGAGTCCATTCTGGCACGTGTACATTATGTGTTGAGGCTGGCCGATGGTAACAGCGTAGCGGCCGATCTTCAGGCTATTCGTGCTGATATCCATCAGGCGGCTTGCTCCTGGGAGGGCGAGCTCAAGGATTGTCTGATCAGGGCTCGGGGTGAAGTCGAAGGCAAGAAGCTGTTTCGCAGCTTTTCTACGGGCTTTCCTGTCAGTTACCGTGATTCCTTCACAGCACCCACCGCTGTCGCAGATGCCGAAACCATGCTGCCCCTGTCCAGGGACGCACCCATGGCGATGCGCTTTTACCAGCTGCCCGACCACGACGAATATTTGCACCTGAAGGTTTTTTATTACAACAGTGCCCTGTCCTTGTCTGATCTGCTGCCGATTCTGGAGAATCTGGGACTCAGGGTTCTGAGTGAGCACCCGTACCGGTTGCGGCGGGACGACCAGATTATCTACCTGCACGATTTCACCCTGTCGCTGGTGCAGAGTCAGGTGCTGCCCTTGCGCCAGGTGTCTGCCCAGTTTCAGGATGCTTTCGAGTGTATCTGGCACGGCCAGGCCGAAAATGATCGCTTTAACAGGCTGGTACTGATGACCGGCATGACATGGCGTCAGGTTACGGTATTCCGCGCTTATGCACGCTACATGAAGCAGATACAGTTTGGTGGTTTCAGCCAGAGTTACATTGCCGAAACGCTCTGTGGCAACGGCGCCATTGCCCGCCAAATTTTTCAGTTGTTCGAGGTGTCTTTTGATCCGGACCTGGACCTGTCACACAGTCAGAGGCTGGCGCGCCGGCAGCACGCCCAGCAGCAAATCAGAAAGGCGCTGGATGATGTCTGTGTGCTGAGTGAAGACCGCATTCTGCGTCGTTATATGGAACTGATGGTCGCGACACTGCGTACCAACTACTACCAAAAGGACGGCGAGGGACAGTGGTACGACTACCTTTGTCTGAAATTTTCGCCGCCGGAAATCACGGATATTCCGAAACCTGCCCCTGTCTACGAAATTTTTGTTTACTCCCCGACCATGGAAGGCGTCCATATGCGGGCGGGCAAGGTGGCGCGTGGTGGCTTGCGCTGGTCTGACCGTGTCGAGGATTTCCGTACCGAAATTCTGGGTCTGGTGAAAGCCCAGAAGGTCAAGAATGCGGTGATAGTTCCTGTGGGAGCCAAGGGGGGCTTTGTTCCCAAACGCTTGTCGGACAGCAGCTTCGACGGGGACGTGGCGCAAGAGGGCAAGTCCTGCTACAAGACGTTCATCCGCGCTCTTCTGGATGTCACAGACAACCTGGTCGAGGGCGAGGTGATTCATCCGCCACGGGTTGTGCGCTACGACGACGATGATACCTATCTGGTGGTGGCAGCCGACAAAGGAACGGCCACCCTGTCTGACACAGCCAATGAGATTGCCGCCAGCTATAACTTCTGGCTGGGTGATGCCTTTGCTTCTGGAGGCAGCGCCGGCTACGACCACAAGAAGATGGCGATCACTGCGCGTGGTGCCTGGGTCTCTGTGCAGCAACACTTTCGGGAGAAAGGCGTCAACGTCCAGACCGACCCTGTCACTGTGGTGGGCGTGGGTGATATGTCGGGCGATGTTTTCGGTAATGGCATGCTCAGCTCTGACAAAATCAAGCTGGTAGCGGCTTTCAACCACATGCACATTTTTGTGGATCCTGACCCTGATCCTGCGGTCGGCTTTGCCGAGCGGCAGCGCCTGTTCACTATGCAGGGTTCCTGCTGGGCCGATTACAAGAGCGAGCTGATTTCCGAGGGCGGTGGTGTCTTTTCGCGTGGGGTGAAATCCATTTCCCTGACTGCGCAGATGAAAAAGCTGTTCAACGTCCGCGCATCCCGTTTGACACCCAATGAGCTGATCAGCCTGATTCTCAAGGCTCAGGTGGACTTGATCTGGGTCGGTGGCATAGGAACCTATGTCAAGTCATCCACCGAAAGTCATGCTGATGTTGGCGACAAGGCCAATGACCCGGTTCGGGTTGATGGCCGTGATGTACGAGCCCGGGTGTTGTCAGAAGGGGGGAATCTCGGGTTCACCCAGCTGGGCCGGATTGAGTATGCACTCAATGGTGGTGCGCTCAACACCGACTTCATGGACAACTCTGGTGGCGTTGACTGCTCCGACCATGAAGTCAATATCAAAATTCTGCTCAACAGTCTGGTGGCGTCAGGGGATATGACCCGCAAACAGCGCGATCGGATGCTGGAAGGGATGACCGACGATGTGGCCAGTCTGGTGCTGGTCAACACCTACAGGCAGGTGCGTGCTGTTGCCCTGGCCGAGCGGGAGTGTGCAGGGGATATGGAAGAGTATGCCCGGGCCATCCACAAGCTTGAGGAAAAAGCCAGGCTGGACCGGGGTATTGAGTTTCTGCCCGATGAAGAGCAGTTCCGGGAGCGCCAACACAATGGTCAGGGCTTGACGCGTCCAGAGCTGTCGGTACTGATTTCGTACAGCAAGGCGGCACTCAAGGAACAACTGCTGGCTTCGACATTGCCGGATGATCCTTGCCTGACCCGGGAGATGGACGGTGCTTTTCCGGCTGTTCTGGTGAAGAAATACCGCCAGCATCTGGGCGGGCATGGTCTGCGCCGCGAGATTGTGGCCACCCAGCTGGCCAACTATCTGGTCAACATGATGGGGATTACCTTTGTTGATCGTCTGGAGCGTTCGATAGGCGTTGATACGATGGATGTTGTCCGTGGTTTTTTCGTAGCCAGGGACGTATTTGGTGCCGAGCAGCTGTGGGCTTCCATAGAGCGTCTGGACCATGTCGTGGAGACAGGTCTCCAGCACGAGTTGATGAGCGAGGTCGCCCGTCTGCTACGTTGGGCTACGCGCTGGCTGGTCAAGATGAAAGAGCTGGGCAGAGGCACGGGTGCCTGTGTTGAGCACTACCGGGAGCGCATTCTGTGGTTGATGGATAACCTGGAAGCGATTCTCCCTGAGTGTCAGTGTCAGGCCTGGCGGGCACGTGTTGATGAACTGACACAGGGGCAGGTGCCGGAAGCGCTGGCAAGGCGCATTGCCGGCGTGCGTCATTTCTCTGGCATGTTGTCGATTGTCCAGACCGCTGATCAGACAGGCCAGCCATTGACGCTGGTGGCGACTGTCTTTTTCGCCATAGGTGAGTTTCTCGAGCTGCCCTGGTTGTCCCAGAAGCTCAGCAACATCAAGGTCTCCAACTACTGGCACTCGATGGCGCGGGAGGGATTGCGTGATGAACTGGCTTGTCAGCAGCGCGCATTGAGTGTCAGCCTGCTGCAGCTGGCCGGAGACGCCGACGCTGTCAAGGTCGAGGATCTGATGCAGCGCTGGAGTCAGGCGCAGCAAGCGCCGCTGGCGCGTTGGCGTGGAGTCATTGCCGAGTTGCAACAGTGGGCTTTGTCGCATGCCGGCAAGGATGAGTTTGCCCTGTATATGGTCGGGGTGCGCGAACTCCTGGAGCTGGCACAAAGCCGCAGTTGAGCGCAGCAGGGCGCCAGGACTGAAGAGCTCTGACCCAGTGCGCGGCAAGCCCCGTCCTTCAGGACGGGGAGGATGTCGATGTTTGTGTGTTTGCGCTGGGGTGCCGGTTGCTGTTTACCCGGCGCCCCTTTGGCCAGTGGCAAGGATCATTGCCAGGGAGTTGGCGTCAGGTCCTGGACGCTTGCGTGGACCTGACCGCAGGCAAGCAACGGCGAGGCCGGCAGTGTGGCTGCGACAAGGTTGGGATCAGGCGCACCAGAGTCAGAATACTCTTTTCCATGGCAGGGCCCTGCTGGTGCAGACTGGCTTTTTGGGCGGCTGTTGCTGTCATGCCAGGCAGTACCCGTGTAGGGAAAGTCACAAATGTGCATTGAACAGCCGCGCCAGCAATTGCCGTGTCATCAGGGTATAGAAGCTTGCCAGTGGAATGACACTTTTCTGGGCACCGACAAGCCTGAGGGGAGGCGGTGGTTGATGTCCCGATTGGCAGCCAGAAGAACAGTGTGTGTGTCCGCCACTGTCTGCGCCGGACGCACCACCGGCTGCCGGAATCGGCCCGCTGTCTGCAGGAGAGTGCAACCATTGTGAGATGCCACCCTGTCCCTGTGGCGGTATCCGGCCAGGCGGCGATGGCTGGCGATTGATCGTCATGGACAGCAGGTGCCAGAATCTTTCCTGATGTTGTGGCGGCAGCGGAGCTGGTACGGCAAGGCCGTGCGGGGGCGGGATGCGTGCCAGCCGTAGCCACAGGTCATAGGGACGGAGCAAGTCAAGGCATTCGGCTTCTGATTCAACGCTCATGGGGGTTGATCCCATCGGTATTGAACGCACCAGCGGCCTCTGAAACTGCGTGGGAAGGGTGCTGTGACAAGGCAGAGTTGCCCTTGAGACAGGGGTTGTCTGTATTCTGTCAGGCAGGTGCCGGAAAGGCTTGCTGATGTCGTATTTGTCAGATAGCTGCCGGGGCAAAAATGCTCTTTGCTTTCCTGAATAAAACTGTGCGACAGGCGGAGCCTTTACTGTCCTGGGAGGTGGCGTGTTGCCGCTTTTCAACAAGCTGTGGCGCACAGGTACAGGTAAGCTGTGGCGCACAGGTACAGGTAAGCTGTGGCCTGAAGGTAAGCTGTGGTCCAACGGTTTTTCCGGGCGGTGACTTGCAAGGTGACCATGAACCAGAGCATTGCCCGCCTGGCCTTGTTGGCCTTTGTTGAGGGGGCGGGGACAGGGTTGTGGATGTCCATGGATTTTCAGATGCGACTTGCGGCCTGCTCTGCTCGCAAAACGTCTGGTGCAGCCTTCAAAGGGGCAGGCAAAGGGCTTGTCTCCGGTGTGGACACAAAGATGCATCTGGCGATGCTCCTTGCGGACAAACCGCCTGTCACAGAAGTCAAAAGAGCATGCCCAGGGTTTTTCTCCCGTATGGCGCATCAAGTGGAGTTGATACTGCCAGTTGCGCTTGAAGGCGTTAGCGCAACCCTCAACAGGGCAGAAAAAGCGACATTGCCGGGTATGCACCAGACGGTGCGTGCGAGCAGTACTCTCTCGCCCGAACCGTTTGCCACAGTCCTCAATGGGGCAGATGAAGGGTTTTTCCCCGGTGTGAACCCGGTGGTGTATTTTCAGATCGCGCTTGCGTTTGAACCGCTTTTGACAGCCTTCAATGTCACAGGGATGCGGATGTTGCTGGTGCTGAGCCTGATAGTGCGTCCGGGCCTCAAACAGTCGTTTGAAGCGTCCGTCGCAGCCTTCAGCCGGGCAAGGGTGTGGCTGTCTTTGTGTAAGAGAAAACGGATGGTTCCTTGTTGCCTGTGTGCGGTTCAATTGCATGTTGGCCTCCCGGGGAACAATAAGCAGGCCCCCCGTTTCAGCAGGGATGGCCAGAACATTTTTCCATCGCCATTTTGTGTCCGTGTTCTCCGTGTCTGGATGGCAGCCTGGTCCTCACAGAAGGAAGGAGCTCCCGGTCGTTGCTGACACTGGAAAAACGCTGTGTTGATTTGGTTGGCACAGGACGGTTGTATGGGTTGTTGTTGCAGCCAGTAACGCGAAATGAAAGCGACAAAGGCTGCTGAAGATACCCGGAACACCGTTGGACTCTCGTTACAGGGAGTGGTTGTACCACCCCTCTGACGACCTTGTCAGGACGCTGCCTGGCGCTGGTGTCTGTGATGAGGCCAGCAACAGGGACGATGACAGCTGAACTCAGGTCTGCATGAAAAGGGGCAGGTCAGACTTGTTCTCAATGGGGGCGACTCCGGGCGGCATCCCGCCGATCCTCTGACAGATGGAAGGTATACATGTCTGTGGGGTCTGCAAGGGCATCAGCCTGGTCTTGATCCTGAACCGGATCCCTGAGTGGGGCGTCTGGTTGATTTGCCGTCTGGACCGGCTCGCTGTCGGCTACAAACTGTAACGGAAGAAACTCAGGCGGCAAGGCCCCTTCCCTGTTTGGTGGCGGCGGTGTCTGGTGCACAGGAGCAACTGGTTCCATCGTCGATTGCATCCATTGCCAGTGCCTGATCATCTGTACTTCTGGCGTCGGCGTCGTCATGGCCAGAGGCGCGGCCGGGGGAGCAGTCACCCAGGTGACGATGGAGTCGTACGCTCTGTCAGGGCGGTTGTGCCGCTGCTCTTTTGAGGGTGACAGCCTGGTCGCTCGGGGGGGGAACGACAGCGCTCGAGGCTGGCCAGGAAAAAAGTTCAAGTGCGGGTTGAGAGGGTTTTCTTGTCTGAAGTCTATTGGGGGGCAGGTCCCAACCGGGCTGGAGGGCACGCCCTGTCTGTTATGGCGCTGATAGTGCACTTGCAGACTTGCGGGGCGTGACAAGTGCTGTTCGCGGCCGGAGGCGGAGGCCGGGCACGGGTGCGGTTTGAACCTGGGGCAGTGCCTGCCAGGAAAAAGAGGGGGAAACATCTGGATAGACCCGGCTGTCGGGGTCCTGAACTGCCTTCTGCTGCCTTCAACGGGGCCAGCCAATGGAGACTGCCTTGCATGATGGGAGCGCAGATGATTTCGAAGATTTTGTTTGGTCAGAAAGGTTCTTATGCAGTCTTCCTGCGAGCAGGAAAAGGGCTTGTCTCCGCTATGGATCAGCAGGTGGGTCCGAATGTAGGTTTGTCGCGTAAAGCGTTTTTCACAGCCTTCAACAGGGCAGGGGAATGGTTTCTCTCCGCTGTGGCCGAGTAGGTGCTGGTCCAGATTTTTCTTGTCTTTGAATCGCTTTACGCAGTCCTGGATGGGGCAGAAAAAGGTCCTGGTCGCTGTATGATGGCTGAAGACATGATGCCGGGCAGTGGCGCGCCGGGCAAAGCGTACTGGGCAGCTTTCCACGGTGCAGGAGAAAGCTTTTTCTGTGGCATGGACTTTCCTGCAATGGGCGCTTAGTTCGGCTGCCCACCTGAACCTTTGCCTGCATTCCCCGATAGAACAGAAAAACGCCTCTGACCTTTTGTGAGCGGTTATGTGCCTCTGCAGGTTTCCCTGTGACTCAAATCGCTTGCCGCAGCTTTCAAAGCCGCATACCCAGGGCCTTTTGAGAAGGTGGAGGAAGAGATGATCTTTGTATGCCTGGCTGTTGCGGTTGAAAAATTTCCTGCAGCCTCGATAAGGGCAGGGGGTCATGGAGGCAGTCGGCGATAGCAAGGGGTTTCTTCTGCCGTTGACAGTCGCGGAGAGGGTTGTTGATCTTGCCGGCGCAGGCATTGGCTCGCTGGGGGCCGTTGTAACAGGAAACATGGTCGTCTCCAGTGAAAGTGGTTGGTACGGGTTGGCCCATGGCGAGCCAGAGTGTAACGCACCCCATGTAACAGCCTGGTTAACGGGGTCTCCTGGAAGGCGTGTCGCTACCGGTGACAGCGAAGACACCGGGACGAGTCACCCGTCCTCCAGGGTACCTCCCAGGCGCGGGCGTGTAATATCAGACTGTTAGCTTGTAGCTTGCTTTACCTTTCTCTGCCTTTCTCACCTTCATCTGTCTTCCTGTCTTTCCGTCTTTCCGTCTTTCCGTCTTTCCGTCTTTCTGTCTTTCTGTCTTCCTGTCTTTCTGTCTTTCTGTCTTTCTGTCTTTCTGTCTTTCTGTCTTTCTGTCTTTCTGTCTTTCTGTCTTTCTGTCTTTCTGTCTTTCTGTCTTTCTGTCTTCCTGTCTTCCTGTCTTCCTGTCTTCCTGTCTTCCTGTCTTCCTGTCTTCCTGTCTTCCTGTCTTCAGCAATGCCCCTCCCGCCCCTGGAACTTGGTGCATTGGGTTAAACAGGACAGATAGCATGGGAGACGTTCGAGATCTGCTATGTAACCGGAGTGCACAGCCCGCGATAGCAGCGGAGCTGTCATGATGGACAGGGGCAATAACATCGCTTGTCTTTCGGCCGCCTCTCACCGGATATCCCTTGAAAACTGGCATGCCCCTGCCTGGACGTCCTTGTTCATGGGCCTCCAATCCTCCTCTGATGGCTGATGAGTTCAGGTTTCCAGCAATTGAAAAAACAGGCTGCCGCCACTGTGTGATGCCCCTGTTGATCGACTGTTCCTTTATTCAGCAAAAAAGGTCAGCAAAAAAGCGTTTCTCAATGCCAGGTGAATATTGTTTGAACTTTTGCTGACGCCGGAGGATCTACCGTACATAACCCAAGCGAAATGACTTCGGGTGGAAAACGGCGATGAAGCCACAAATGAAAAAAACGTTGCGTGCAGCCAAGGAGGTGTTCCATGCAAATCCAGGTTCCGATGGTAAAAAACATGAATATCAATCCCGACAGTCTCTTTAATAATGTCGCCCGCTGGCTGCCCGATGGTGTGGCAGTTGCTGCTGCGGATGTCGCAGGAAAAGCAAAAGCGGCTCTTTCTCAAGGATGGGCTGCTGCCTACTCCGTATCGGTTGCAGCACCAGATGCTGTGGCGGGTCTGCAGTCCAGCGCTGCGGCCATTATCGACAAATACTGTGGCCCGGCACTGACGGAGCTGGCCGGTCGCACTGTGTCGCCTGTTTTCGGTGGTCTCAGCGCGGGAACCGGTGCGGTTATCGCAGCACCCTTCGTGTTTCCTGTTCTGGGCACCCTGTTCAACGCCTTGCAGCGTACAGGAAGGTCCATCATCCAGAGGCGGTGTACCAATGCGGCGCTACGGCGTGCTGAAGACTGTGGTCAAAGGAAGGAGGTAGACGCGGCGGATATCTTGCACCGGCGTGCAACCCAGCTCAGAAACGCAGGGGATAAGCAGAAGGCTCTGACAGAAAGGAAGGCCAGCCATTGGGATTCTTTCAAATACCTTGCAACCTTTGTAGCGCCCATTGCGGCATTGCCCCAGCTGGCGATTCTTACTGGTGTGACAGCGCCGGTAGCGCTTCCTGTTGCCTGCGGCCTGGGGGCGGCGGCTTGCGCTGCCCGCTTTGTTATAACCCGCTTTGATAGCTGGAGAGAGAGAGCTCAGGCGCAAGACTTCATAGATACGGCAGGTGCCCTGGACGTCAAAGTCGATTACTTACTGAGTGTCAAAGAACTACGGGACAATGTGACGAAATTGAGTCAGGAGGTTGCGCAGCGCGGTCAGTGCGTGACAGATTTGCAGGAGAAGCTTACCGAGGAAGTCAGCGCCAAGGACGAGGCACTGGAAGCGTGCAAAGAAGCTGAGCAAGCCTGTGGTGCCGCCAAGAATGCCCAGCGGGAAGCGCAAGAAGAGTTCCTGGTGTGTAAAAGAGCTTTTGTTAACCACAACAGGATTCTTGAGGGAGAGAACGCGAAACTTCAGCGAGAGAATGACTTTTTGAAAAGTCGGCCGGGAACGAGCGACTCAAATTCAGATGATGGTGTACAGGGTGAGGAAGGGAATCACGCGGCCTCAGTGGCGATGGATACCGCAAACGTTGGGACTGCTGGCGGCAGTGATCATAGTTCGGTCTTCCAGTCCGTTGTGGGTTCTGTGAATCAGGATCAATTCCTGAGCCTGGACGAAGGTGCAGCGCAGGTACAGGCGGACGCCAAATGATGGTCTGAGTTCTTCGAACTACCAAAGGAAAACCCGACGTTTTGGCGTCGGGTTTTTTGCTGATGGCGCTTGTACGGCTGAGTTGGCAGCCGGGCTTGCGTAACAGTGATTTCAGCCCGCTTGTTGAACCTGAATCAGTGTTGATGAGCTGAAGAAGTCGCACCGGCCCAGTGGGAAGCTGCTCTGGCAAGATAGTTTAATCGGTGAACAAGGATGTTACAGCCAGGCATTCGGGTGCTGCCGGTTTTTATCATCGACGGACCATGCCGTGCCCTGGGCATTGCTGCTGTGTCCGGAATCTACTCTGGTTGCCGCCAACAGGGTGCCAGCCGATGCGTATGTGTGCATTGTGCACGAGCCGGAGTCAGTCTTGCCCCATCCCTCCACTATGTTGAACAGTTGAAAAGTTGAAAAGTTGAAAAGTTGAAAAGTTGAAAAGTTGAAAAGTTGAAAAGTTGAAAAGTTGAAAAGTTGAAAAGTTGAAAACCCGGCCAGCTGTGGTGTTGTCAGCCAGCTGGACTGCATTGACAACAAGGGGAACTTCGTGAGCTGTAAAGTGTCTACCGTTCTGCACACTCTCCTGCACAGGGCGAGTGGTAGAGAGCGGAGGTTCCGAGTGGTATGAACAAAGACACAAAGGCGATGCGCGTCAGGCTGGCGGCCGTGATTGTGGTATTCGCCCTGACGCTGACATTGGCGCGCGTGAGCCTGGGAGCGGGGGCTGCGGTGCACACCATCATGGCCTATGAGGCTGTGGGTATGGTGACAGACAAGCAATTGCAGGCTCTGCTCCAGGAAAACCTGAGCAGCCTTGTCATTGGTGCGGTGCTTCCGGATGGTGGCTATGCCAGCGATAGTCTCTACGGGGAGATGTCCCATTGGCCTCCCTTTCACAGTGCCTACTTTGACCATGTGGAGAGTCAGTGTGGTCGAGCTTCAGCCGGACGCAGTGCCTGGCGCAGCGAACGGTGTCAGAAACTGATTGCCCATATGATGGGAATGATTGCGCACGGCGTTGCGGATGAATCTTACGATCTCCTGATGGATGCCCGTTCGCAATACCTGGACGCCGTTGATTCAGACTCGCCTCTCATTGCCCGCGACCTGCTGGTCGACAAGTACGCGCTGGTTGATTACGGCTATGCACTGGAGCTCTTTCCGACAGCAGTTTCCCCGCTGGAGGATCTGCTGCAAGTGTTCAGGGATATGGGACACAACCTGACCCGGGAAGAATTGATGAATGGACAGCAGACCATGATTGCCGCAGCAGCGCTGGAGCGGCTGGTCACCAATGTTTACTCGGATATACAAGACAGCGCCATCTACCCCTGGCTGCGAAACAACTACAGAGACCAGCCGGGCGGTGTGCGCTTTACAGCCGGGGCGCTGGCCAACCTGTGGACCTTTTATTGGAAACGGTTGCAGGGACGGCATGCACCGGCAATGCCAACGCTGTTCCCGGGGCCTGGATATGCCCTGGAGCGCAGCACCAGGGACCCTTGGGGACGCATTCATTTTCTCTCTGACCGCCCTTTGGATAAAGATAGTTTGATCGCGCACAAGGCCGTTGCCATCGGCAGGAATACGATAGTGCTTGTAGCAGATAACGCCATCGTCATCACCGACGCGCATACTGGCAAGGAGATTCAAGGTGAACTTTTCTACGAGGAGGAAGGATATATGGTTTCCTTCACACCCTGGAGCTGGTCATCGACATCAAGCACAGTCTACCGGGTCACGGCGCGCGCCCGTTTAAAAGATCGTTGGCAACAACAAGTGTTTCCGGGCGGCAGGAGCTGGCTCATATCCGTTCGTGGTCAGGGGGAGTAAGTAGCGATGAACGAAGTTTCTCTTAATGTTTTTTGGCCTGTCAGTGATATGGCACGGACGCCGCAGCCAGCGAGCGCTGTTGGACAGGGAGTGGGGAGTGCGGACTCTGTAGACTCACAGACGTCTTGCCTGGACGAGGGCAGTGCGCTGGTCTCGCTGGTGGAGAGGCGGGTGAGGGTGACGCAAGAGGACTACCGGTTGTGGAACGAGCACCAGCCTGAGCCCCGCCAGCTGGCGCGCAGGACCCGTTCAGCACGCCTGGTGGCGGCTCAGATTTTCCGTGCTGTGGACTGCTGTCTGAGTCCGAAATGGTTGCTGGTCGCCGCGAGCGCCAGTGCTTCGCTGCTGGTGGTGGGCAGTGTGGTGTCCATGTCGGCGATGGTGGGTGGCTTGTCCGGCGCGACCTTGCTTCCCAATGTGGTGGCGGGTGCGGCAGCTTCCCAGACCGGTTTTGCGGTGGGCCTTGGTGGGGCTGTGCTGCTGTCCACCATGGGTGGCCTCCTGTGGGGATGCTGGAAAGGCCTTCGTTTTATGCACCTCTCCCATGAGGACCGACTGCTGGAAAGCTACAGGCGTGCTTACCTGGAGCATGAGAAAATCAGGCGAGAAGAGTTCAGCCAGCTGGGGCCTTTGTCCAGGGCGGATGTGGGCCGTCAGGAGTATTTGGCCCGGTACATGCAGGAGCGGTATCAGGCTTGTGCCAGCATCTTGCAGAGCCGAAATCTTTCAACAAATGAGCTGCGCAAGTACGGGCTGCGCTTGCAGACGGTGTAGAGGCAGTGCCCCGATGAACGCAGTGGTATTTCAGTGAGGCAGCGGCGCAGAGGCCCCCGGCTCGGGCAGGTTGGTGGAACCGGTGCTCATGGCCACAATCAGATTGGCCAGAGCCTGGCTGGCGGGTTGGCCGTCGTCGGCGACGGCACCTTTGAGTAGCCTGTCTGCCTGTGCCGCTTTCTTGATGCAGTGCCGGATAGTGCGCTCACCCAGTCTGTAAATAAATTGCTGGTAGTGGGCCTGCTTTTTTTTCAGTAGAAAAGGCACCTGCCCGTGTACCCGGGCTGCCTGTTCGAGCGCCTGTGGCAAGGCAACGCCCTGGCGCAGGCTGGCTGCTATATGGTTTGCCAGCCGCAGCTCGCGGGTCAGCGACCAGAGAATCGGGTAGGGTTCCGAGCCTGCGGCCATCAGGGTTGCGTAGATGCGCAGACTCTGTCTGGCATTGCCGGCGAGTGCCGCATCGGCCAGATCGAACGGGGTGTAGCGTGCGTGATCGGCCACAGCCTGACGGACAGTTTCTACGGTCACCAGCGCATTGTCGGCGAGCAGTTTCAGCCGTTCGACCTCCTGGGCTGCGGCCAGCAGATTGCCTTCAACACAGCCAGAGAGCATTTCCAGGGCCTGGGGATCGATTTTCAGTCCGGCTCTTGCCAGACGGGTCCGGATCCAGCCGGGCAGCTGTCCAGGTTCCACTGGCCATATCCGGATGTGGACGGCACGGGCAGCCAATGCGGCAAACCAGGCTGTTTTTTCTTTGGCCTTGGCGATGCGACTGGTTTGCAGCAGGAGGAGGGTGTCCCTGGGTGGGTTCTTTGCATAGTTGATCAGCACCTCCTTGCCACCGCTGGCGCGTTCGAAAGGGACGCGCAACTCGACCAGTTTGCGGCTGGCAAACAGGGACAGGTTGCCAAATTCGCTCAGCAGGTCTGTCCAGCTGAATCCGGTGTCCACGGTGTAGACAACGCGCTCGGTGTAGCCTCGCTGGCGCGCGGCCGCACGAATGCCGTCACAGGCTTCCTGGGTCTGCAGCGGTTCATCCCCGGAGACGATATAGGCAGGCTCCATTTCTTCCCTGACCGATGCCAGGTGACGGGGCAGTTGTTCGGCCTTCAGGTTTGTTGGCATTAGTCAGACACGTCTTGCGCGTGGAAGTGGGGTGTCTCTTTCTGTTCCTCTTCCTTGTGCAAATCGGCTTCTTCAAGGGCACCCAGGCGATCAACAAGTGCCCGTGCCAGTTCTTGCAGCAGGGCTTGCTGTGCGGTTTCCTGCTCAAGGGCGGAGGCATTGTAGCGATCGCTGATACTGGTGTGGCTGCGCCTTTCAAGCTGCTGTTGCGGCAGGAGAATCTGTCCCCTGGCGTCTTCCAGTTGCCAGCGCAGGCGCGCGGTCATCTCGATTTCTTCCCGGTTTTCGGACAGGCTGTCATTACGATTGTCCTGCTCCAGAGCCAGCACTCTGAGGAAGTAGTCGGGGTTGCTGGTGTTGATTGAGGTACCAGCCTGACGCAGGGCGTTTTCGAGCTGGCTGATGAAAGGCATGTCATCATCAGCGACAGCCAGCCTGTGCAGCACTGGCCCCAGGGTTGCCGCACCACGCAGTTGAAAGCCACAGGCACTGATCATGAGCACAAGGGTGGCGGAAGGCAGCCACATCAAAGGGTTGCGAAGAGTATACACGGGCTGGCACCTGTCCTTGTCCTGGCCGCAGGGGAGTGTCTGATTGACATGCCCTCGCGTTGAAAAGGGGCAATTATAGCCCTGCCCGGTGCAAAACTCGACGGCTGAAAAGGTGGGAACAGCTGTTGTGCATGCCGCTGTTCATCGCCTTTGTTTAACCAGTTGAGTCCCGGCCGGGTGAGGCGATCCAGACGTCAGATTGTGCAGAACCAACCATCGCGCTGGAATAAGGCAGCCAGTGCGGCCGGCTGAGGTTGCATACCCGACCTGCCACACAAGGACGGCCGGGCATACAAGCTTGCCGTTTCCTGGCGCCGCCACAAGACGAAGACGGGGCATGCCTGCACGCCTCAAAGACCGCGATCTTTCGAATCATGCCCACCTGATCCCCGAACGCATGCAGTTGGCATCCGGCCCTTGTGCAGAGGTCGTCAGGGATATGGCCTTGCAGTGGAACTCTGGCCGGTGCAGGCATGTCTTACATAAAAGGAAAACAAAAGCGGCAGCAGCTCTCTTGTGTCAGAAAGTGCGGTCTGGTTGATCAGCCTTCTGCCAGTATCGGCTGGATGCTCAACAAGCGGGAGGACGCATGAACATACAGATGCTGGCTGATATGGTCAGGAACTATCAGCACACTGGCGGTGTGGCAGCGCAGCTGTCTTTCGCTGTCTGTGAGCCGGGCGATTCCATGACGCATTTGTGCCGACTGATCGAGCCACTGGTTTTTCAGCAGCCGGGTGAGGGGCAGCAGGCACGCAGAGCCTGTCTGGCGCAGGCCCGGGAACAGTGGGAACACCAACCAGTGTCTTCTCCGGTTCGCAGCAGTAGCCGGTCGCCACTGGTGCTGGCTGAGGAGGGGCCGGTTGAGGTGACAGCACTGGCCTTGCTGGGCTGGTATGCCGCAGCGACAGAGCAGACTGTGCTGATTCTTGAGGCGGATCCTGCCGCAGGAGTCTGCGGCAATCTGGGCTGGCGTGGCGCCCGGTTGAGTGCGGGGCAGCAATTTCATTCAGGCGTGTGCGGCGGCTGGTTGCAGGAGCATGGTCACAGCGCTGGCATAGTGCTGCTGTTTCATGACAATGCCTGGATGGCTTTGGTCAGCCAGGGGCGGTCGTCTTTGCTGCCCGTGCTGCGTGCCTTGCGTCCCTTGTGCGGCCAGGCGGGCCTTCCCGGCTGCGGGCTCAATTTTGCGGGCACAGATGTGACCAGTGGGACTATAGACTGGGCACCGGGTGGTCCCTGGTTGAAGCCTGGCGAAGCCTGCTTTGTTCCAGCCCAACCTGGTCGGTTTTTTCTGCAGGAGCCCCAGGCTCTGCATTTGCTCAACAGGCTGACACCATCGGCTGTGCCGCGGCCATCTTTCCTGGGGCCGCTGAAGGGCCCTGACAGATCGGATCCACAAGAGGTGTCAGATTCCGATTCAGATGAAGACAGCACCCCCTTTCTCACCCCGGAGACCCTGTGTGGCTCACCCCGGGGCGAGGCCGGGGATGGCGACCTGCAGCCTTCCTCGGCGTCAGGCCTTGATCCGCATGCACTGTTCCTGGACGATCTCAGGAGGCATGCCAGCAGTCTGGTTGGAGATCGTACAGTCAAGGAAAGGCGGAAATTTTATGCTCTCTTTCGCGAGGATGAGCAGGCGCAGCTCAAACGCATCGAGAAGCAGACGCTGGCATGGCTGTCCGAATCGGAGCCAGACTGCCCCAATGGGCGTGCGCCGGAGCTGGTCGATCTATTGCGACAGGTCAGGCGTGGGCTCTGTGAGCCTGATGCTGATATGACCCAGGCGCAACTTGTTGCGGCTATCAAGCACTTGTACAAAGCCTACAACGATTGCCTGGGCCGTCATGCGCAAAGATTGTGTTCCAATCGGAGTGGGCAGGTGGCCGCCGGCATGCTCAGTGCCATGGAGCGTTGGATACAGATGTTGGAAGGCCACCCTTTTGTTATTTTGCATCGCTCGGAACAGCAGTTGTGGACGGATATTCTGGGCACACTCCATGCTCTGGAGGGCCTGCGGTCTCCGGTGAGTGCTTCTGCCGCTCCGGAGCTGCGAGAATGCACTGCACTCATGTCGGTTGGGGGCATGAATCCTGAGTTTCTGCGCGATTTGCAGGAGAAACTGCACGAACACGCCCAGGCGCCGGCGGTGGATTTTCTGCAGGAGCTGGAACCTTTCAGGGTGACCTTGCAGAGTGCATTGCACCTGGTGCAGAAAGAGGCCTTTTTCCTGCCGCCGGGCGCCTGTCCTTCCTTGTTTCACGCATTGCACGACTGTCTGAGTCCCTACCGGGAGGCACTGGTGGCCGCAGAGCACAAGATGTATCCGGTGTTGGGGCTGGCGACCAAACTCGTACATAGCCTGTGTGAGAATGGGCCCTGTGCCGACATGGATGCTTTTGCCATTGCCCGGGCCAGGCGCCACTTCGGCAACTTGTCGGCTGCACAGCAGATCGCGGTGGTGGGAGAGGCGGCGGGGGACAAGTTTCTGGAGGACTTGACCGCACGGCTGGCCGGGTCAGGGAAGTTGCGTTCTCTGACGGGGGCGGATCTTGCTGCGAGCCTGCCGTCTGTTTTGCCGCCTGGTGACCAGTGGCAACAGCAGCTGGCACATATGCAGGCCAGCGGTGACCTGGTGAGGCTGGGATCTGTGACGCCCGACCTGTCGCAAGTGGGCTTTGCGGTGAAGGGGCGCCGTATGCAACTGGTGTGTCCGCAGGGTGCGCTGCCGGTGCGCCTGTCTCCTTTTATGTCCTGCTTTGTGGAAACAGAAGAAGCCAGCGCCTGCACTTTTACCGAGGGTTCTGCTGCATTCCGTCTTTTGCATCGGGCCACCAACTTGCGAGATGTCGAATCGATGCTGCAGCCTGCCTCGGTTCCCCGGTTGCCTGCCCCGGCCCCGGGGACGGCTGCCACGCCAGGCTTGTTGCAGCCCTGGCGGTCTGCTACTGCTGGGGTCGCCGGTTTGTCACAAGGCAGTGCGGTGTCTTTGCCACTGGGCTACGGTCCGGTCGTAAGGCTCTGATCCCTGCGGCGGGAGCGGTGCCGCCCGGGGCTTGTCTTGTTGCCTGAATCTGCTTTTTTTGCTCTGGTGCTGCAAGGCTGTACAGGCACCGTTTGCGCGGGGGCAGCTGGAGCGGGACAACAAGAGTGAGTGCCGGGACATGTCAGTGACAAGTGCGCCGCAGACACCCGGGGGACGCTGTAGCGGCCGTATCAGGGAGGGTTCTCTTGTCGTGAGGGGGGGGAGCCGGGCTTTGCGCTCTTGTTAACCAGGATTCCTTGCTCTTTGAGCCAGCGCAGCCCTTTGGCTGTGGCCGTATAGGCTTGTTCGGGGTGATTCACCACCTCCGGGTGGGTATAAGCCAGTAGCTTGCTCTTGGCCCGCAATGCATTGATATGGTTTGACTTCAAGGAAGCGACCTGACGCCCGCCCAACAGCTGCGCCAATTGATCTGCTTTACAGGGTTGGAGGGCACACAGCCAGACGATAAGAGGCCGCAGCTTTTCTTTGCGAGCTTTCGGTTTCAGCTGCCGCAGACGTTCAAGCAGGGCGTCAGGGAGGCTTGGTGACGGAACACTGAGGTCACCTGTATTTGAGCGGAGGTCACCTGTATTTGAGCGGAGGTCACCTGTATTTGAGCGGAGGTCACCTGTATTTGAGCGGAGGTCACCTGTATTTGGGTGGAGGTCACCTGCATTTGAGCGGAGGTCACCTGTATTTGAGCGGAGGTCAACTGTATGTGAGCGGAGGTCACCTGTATTTGGGTGGAGGTCACCTGTATTTGGGTGGAGGTCACCTGTATTTGAGCGGAGGTCACCTGTATTTGAGCGGAGGTCACCTGTATTTGAGCGGAGGTCACCTGTATTTGAGCGGAAGTCACCTGTATTTGGGTGGAGGTCACCTGTATTTGGGCGGAGGTCACCTGTATTTGAGCGGAGGTCACCTGTATTTGAGCGGAGGTCATCTGTATTTGAGGGGAGGTCATCTGTATTGTCAGTGCGTTGTGAACGCAGGCCGGTCTCCTCCTCGGTACAGGCTTGGCCAGCCAACCGATAGTAGGTGGCGGGACCTGCTCCCCCCTTCTGCAGCAAGCCGAGCTGATGATGCAAGCGCTGCAGCACTTGGCTGGCGCTCAGCGTGTCCAGATCTGTGACAGCTCTTAAACCAGCGTTATCCACGGCACCGGTTTCTTTTGCCAGAATCAGAGCCCGCGCATCATTATCCGCAAGATGCAGATGAGAAAATCTCTTCAGCCAGGAGAGCTGTTCTTCACCCAGTAATTGGTGCAGCAGGTATGTGGCCAGGAACTCATTGGCAATAATATGGCTGGCAAAGACCGGGGCTGTCAGGCCGACCTTTTTGAGCATGCTGCGCATGGTACGAATACCGGAACCTTTGGTTTCTGCAAAATTGAGATCGTAAAGCACTGCCGCCAAAATGGGATTGCGCAGTTTTGAACCCATTTCCCCCAGAAGCGTTTCCGGTTTCAGCGAGTAGCCTGCATTTTTCATCTCAATACGATTGCTGTAGCGCACGACCTGGATCGGCTGGTTTACCTGATAATCACGGTGCATCACGGCATTGACAATGGCTTCGCGGACCACCTTTTGCGGTAACAAGGGCTGATCTGTGCGCTGGATGCTGCCCTCTTCCAGGTGAAAATGGCGGGGCAGGTCGTCCACAATGGCCGCCTCGAGTTTCGGAATCAGCCGTAGCAGTGGCTCACGCAAATCCAGTGTGGTGGCAAAGCGCTGCTCCGGGTCTTCTACCCACTGGCTTCCCGCAATACGGATGTAGTCCACCCGTACAGCAGGCAGCAGCCGACGCAGTGCCAGGGGTTTGCCCATCAGCAGCAAACCGGCCACATTGGGCACCCAGTGCCCGTCTTTGTGTTTGACCAGATGCAGCGCCCGCAGCATGTCCGGGTCACTGGCGTTGAGTTCTTCCGCGTCCGGACGCACTTTGGTGCGCAAGTTCCGGTAGAGAGCAATGGCCGCAGGATCCAGATCATCCCACTGGCTATCGAGCAGGACCTGCTCGAAGCCTGTGCCACTTTTGGCCAACAACAGGGGTTCGATTTCCGTCTGTGAGCACTCATAATCACTGTTGAGTCCCCGCCGCCAGACACCGGTTTTCCGTTTATTTTTTTTTCCGCACAGGCCTTTGAAAACGCAGGGTTTTGCTGCCGGGTCAAGCTCTGGAACAAAAATACGGATGATCTTTTTTCCTTCCAGCACAGTGGCATGTCCCTGCACCGCAATGGGCGTCTCGAACTGATCCCGGCAGTTTGCCTGCAGGCTGTTGAGCAGGTCGTCAGTGTCGTTTACTCCGCTGATAAAGAAGGTGGAGTGTGTCTCATCCGGCTCTTGCACACCGAGCAACAGATAGCCGCCACCGAGTCCGGGCTCATTGGCAAAAGCACAAATGGACTGCATGACGGACGGGCCAATGTCGCGGCCGCGTTTGGCTTCGATACGGGGGTTCTCGTCCAGTTGGCGCAACTGTTCCAGCAACTCCTCCGCCGTCAATTCATCCATCTCAACCGGTTTCCACCGTTTTCCTGCTGGCAGCCACTGCATCAGGGTTTCTGGTTGTTTTTGTAAGGCCCTGTCTGTGACAGCAGGTCGGGCCTGCGTACAGATGCAGCGTTCTTGTCGTCACAAGGGGCAGTAACAGCCATTGCCTTATTGGGTATGGCGAACAGAAGACTTGCCAGCCATGGCATGGATCGCAGACAACATTGTCTGGAAGAGCCCTTGTTGTGTCTAGCGAAAATTGCGGGCTCCGCTATGCTCTGTTCCCACCGCCCGCAAGAGTGATCTTCTGCCGTTTTTGCTCAAGTGTCGGGGGAAGGGCGCCAATAATCCTGGTAACTATGGTCAGGCTTGCCCGCAGAAGGGGACAGGTCTGTGCAGCTGCTGCCGTCAGGCCAGACAAGGGACTGCCGGTGAGGGCCCAGGGCATGAGGTGCAGGTGTAGCAAGGGATGAGGGAATGCTGTGGCTGTCAGCCGGTTTGGCAGTAGAGCTTGCGGCTGCACTGGCGCAGGTTTTTCGTGATCTTCACGGGCACCGGAGGGAGGCCACCGGCCAAGTGCGCGCCGAGGCATTTTCTCCAGCGCGCGCCTTCTGGACGGGGCGCATTCACAGGAGAGCGGAGATGATAGGCATATTGCGTGGACTTGTTGCAGAGAAGACGCTGCCGCATGTTGTGCTGGAAGTGGCAGGCGTTGGCTACGAGCTGGAAACATCAATGGCGACCTATGTGCGCTTGCCACAACCCGGACAGGAAACACAGCTCTATACCCATTGTCTTGTCCGGGATGATGCCCTGCTGCTGTATGGCTTTGCGGACCCGCAGGAGCGGCGTCTGTTTCGCGAGCTGATCGCTGTCAGCGGCCTGAGTCCTCCTTTGGCACTGACTGTCCTGTCAGGAACGGGTATAGCCGCTTTGGCGCGCGCCGTGCAGCAGCAGGACACGGCTTTGCTGGTTCGTTTGCCGGGCATGGAGCGCAGCACAGCCGAGCGGTTGGTTGTTGAAATGAAGGAGTGTGTGGCGGCTTTGAATGTCGCTCCCGAAGAAGAGGAGGCCAGCAACAAGGTACCAGCATTGCCCCCTGGCGATGCTGCGGAGGATGCTGTCAGCGCTCTTGTTGCCCTGGGTTACAAACTGCGTTTTGCGCGTCAAGCGGTGGCTGGTGTGCAGAAAGAGGGAATGGAAACCCGGATGCTGATTCGTCGGGCACTCAAGACCATGAGCGCAAGCCAGGCGTTGGGGCGCGAAACTGTACCGGAGCCCTGAGCGGTGCAGAAAAGAAGCCAGACTCCCGGGGCGGCAGGGAGAAGCCCTGTCTTGAGCCGGAAAACAGCTCGCTGCCTGTTTTTCTTCCCGGGCATCAGCCGGGCCGTTTCTGGGTGGGGACCCAGACAATACCGGGTGTCCATGCGTGATTGCTGCGGTCCGATGCGGCGCTTCGCGTTCTGCCGCCAGAAGGTCCAGAAGGTCCAGAAGGTCCAGAAGGTCCAGAAGGTCCAGAAGGTCCAGAGGGTATTGGAGGCCTTGTGCAGCGCAGCCGCCGGGGGGAATGACAGCCCGGGCCTTGCGGGCATGCCGGTCTGGTGCCTGAGGACGCACAGGAAAAGCGCAACAGAGCTGTGGCCGGAGAACTGGCGGCTGTGGTGTCGAATCTGCTGGATGCTGATGTCCATGGGGCGAGTCTGTGGACAGACGCCGGATGCTGGCCATACTCAATCGGTTTGACGCAGGTCCTGTCGGCTTTGACAGTCTGATCCTTGCCGCCAGAGAGAATAATGACAGCCTCGGGGAGTTGCAGCAGGCGTGTCCTGTCCAGCAGGCTGTTCTGAAGCCAGGGCAGCGCGGACGCACGGCTTGCTGTATTGACAGGCTATTTCGGCTTGTACGCTCTTACAGGTGCTTCATGACTGGAGAAGACGCATGCCATTTTGTACTATGGCCAGCTCTTCCCGTTTTCCAGGAAAAAAAGTGGTGTCAACTCCGGTCTTTATGTGGTCGACCCGTGTGTACTACGAGGACACGGATGCCGGTGGCGTTGTGTATTACGCCAACTATCTGCGCTTTATGGAACGGGCTCGCACTGAGTATCTGCGTTCCATGGGCTTTTATCCGGGGGCGTTGATGGAAGAGGGAATAATGCTGGTGGTTCGTCGGGCCGATGTTGCCTACCGCAGCCCGGCCCGGCTGGACGACCTTGTCGAGGTCAGTGTGGGCCTGTCGCGTCTGGGTCAGGCCGGTCTGGATGTGGAACAGACCGTCTACAGAGAAGGAGAACCACTGTGTAAAGCGGCGGTGGCACTGGCCTGTGTCCGGGTCAGCAGCATGCGTCCTGCGGCCCTGCCCGCTGATCTGCGCCAGTCTCTGGTTAATCAGCAGCAGGCTGTCCGGGCTGGCGCAACCGGTCGGGAGGAACGGGTGTGACTGACAATCTGTCAATGGGAGCCCTCATATTCAACGCCAGTTGGGTTGTGCAGGCGGTGTTGTTGTTGCTGGTGGTGGCGTCGGTTGTGTCCTGGGCACTGATTGTCCGTCAATCGGTGCTGTTGCGTCAGGCGCAGCAAGCCAGCGTCCTCTTTGAGGAGCGTTTTTGGTCGGGGATGAATTTGGGCACCCTGTACGAAGAAACGCGGGAGAAGGGCGACGCTGAGGGCAATGGAGGTCTTGAGCGCACGTTCATGGTGGGTTTTCTTGAGTTCAGTCGCTTGCGCAAGCAGGCCGTAACGGGAAGTGCCCTGATGGACGGCGTGAGACGGGCCATGCGTGTGGCCATTGCTCGTGAACAGGAGTTTCTGGAAAGCCACCTGCCGTTTCTGGCGACCCTGGGCTCTATTGGTCCCTATGTGGGCTTGTTTGGCACGGTGGTGGGCGTGATGAACTCGTTCCGTGGTCTGGCCGGTGTTCAGCAAACTACACTGGCGGCTGTAGCGCCGGGCATAGCCGAGGCACTGGTAACGACCGGGGCAGGCTTGTTGGCTGCTATTCCTGCCGTTGTGGCGTACAACCGTTATGGCCAGAAAGCGGGGCTGCTGCTGAACGCTTACGACATTTTCATCGATGAGTTTTGCGGCATACTGCACAGTCAGATATACGGCAGGGCGGCAGGGTCGGCAGGTTCGGCAGGTTCGGCAGGTTCGGCAGGTTCGGCAGGTTCGGCAGGTTCGGCAGGTTCGGCAGGTTCGCCAGGTTCGCCAGGTTC
>MKWU01000888.1_pt1 | contig 55028 bp, 43 predicted proteins | sample 809101 | NCBI WGS metagenome assembly MKWU01 (sample SAMN05860141, study PRJNA318959) | sponge metagenome | host: Aplysina aerophoba | place: Slovenia: Piran, Adriatic Sea, Gulf of Piran | collected 2013-05-07 | reverse complement strand
CCCGCCATCATCCACGGCGGGCCGTTCGCCAACATCGCTCACGGGTGCAATTCGGTCATGGCCACCCGCACCGGCCTCAAGCTCGCCGACTACGTGGTGACCGAAGCGGGCTTCGGCGCGGACCTGGGCGCCGAGAAGTTCTTCGACATCAAGTGCCGCAAGGCCGGCCTCGCGCCCGACGCCGTCGTGGTGGTGGCCACCGCGCGGGCGCTGAAGATGCACGGCGGCGTGGCGCTGGCCGCTCTCGGCAACGAGAACGTGGCCGCGGTCAAGGCGGGCGGCGCCAACCTGGCGCGCCATCTCGCCAACGTGCGGCAGTTCGGGGTGCCGGCGCTGGTGGCCGTGAACCGGTTTCCGAGCGACACGGAGGCCGAACTCCAGGCGGTGACGGAGGTCGCGGCCGCGCTGGACGTCCCCGCCCTGGTGTGCACCCACTGGGCCGACGGCGGCGCCGGCACCGAAGCCCTGGCGCGCCGGGTGGTGGAGGTTGTCGAGGCGGGAGAGGCGGACTTCCGCCCCCTGTATCCCGACGATATGCCGCTGTGGGACAAGGTCGAGACGGTGGCGAAGCGCATCTACCACGCTGGCGGGGTCACCGCCACGCCGGCGGTGCGCAACCGCTTCAAGGCGCTACAGGACGGCGGCTACGGCCACTATCCGGTGTGCATGGCCAAGACCCAGTACAGTTTCTCCACCGACCCCGCCCTCAAGGGCGCCCCGGAGGGCCACGAGGTGCAGGTGCGCGAACTGCGCCTGTCCGCGGGCGCGGAGTTCGTGGTGGCCATTTGCGGCGACATGATGACCATGCCGGGCCTGCCCAGGACGCCGGCCGCAGAGAGCATCCACGTCAACGCCCAGGGGCAGGTAGAGGGTCTTTCTTGAGGGTACTGCTCCACGTGGAGCCCGTTAGTGCGGGAACGTATCAGTCGTTACGGTTCGCGCCGAACGCGCCGGCGAGGCCCTCTCGATGGAACAGACCGCCGATTTCCTCGTGGTTGGGCCCGTAGAATTGGCCGAAGACGCCGCCCCCTCGTGAAGCAGGGAATCCTTCCGTGCCGAAGTATCCATCGCCGTGGTTGTGCAGGACATTGCCCGCGGCGAATTGTCCGCCCTCCAATGCCAGATTCTCCCAGGAAATGTTGCTGATTCGCGCCCCCGTGTCTTCACGGGTGATGCTTGCGAATTCGACGTCAACCAGAGCCGCGCGAGAGCCACCGGGGTAGGCAACCGTTACCGTGGCGTCTCCCCGGACGAAGACAGCGTCATCATCGGAAGATGATGCCATGACGCCGGCCATGACCCCCGACCACGTCCCGCTCACCGAAACGGCTGGTTTCGTCGGAGTCGGGCGCCCCATGTAGTAGGTTCTGTAGCTGAAATCGGCGTGTGGGCCTTCGTGCAGCGTCTCCACCAGGAAGAAGCCGTGTTCCATCCAGCCGCCCAGCGTCCGGCGGCTGATGAAGTGGTCTCCCATGCCGGAGCTCCGCGATTTCGTTGCCAGCGACACGGCGCGGCGTCGTTCGATGAAATCGAAACCCGAGAAATCGAGCCGCCCGTGAACGGGGCGCACGTGGTTGACGTGGATCGCGTCGGGAACCGGACAGCCCAATGCCGTGCAGGTAACGACAGCGCCGCCGAAGCTGAACGGTTCGGGAGGTTTCGTCTGTTGCGACAGCCTGTTCAGCGTACCTTCGATTTCCGCCGCGGTGGGCGTCTCCAATTCGGTCGGCCGCTCCAACTCGGCGGAGGAGCCGCCAACGCTGACTCCAGCGCCGCAGCCGCACAGCGCCGCCAGAGAAACCACGGCTATCGCGATCCGCGAGAGCCGGTTTGCTCCGCCAGGCATCTTGGCCGGGCCGATGGTCAACCCTCCTCCCCCTCCATCAGATAGCTCTGGATGAACCGGTCGATGTCGCCGTCGAGGACGGCGTCGGCGTTGCCGACTTCCAGGTTGGTGCGGTGGTCCTTGACCATGCGGTAGGGGTGCAGGACGTAGGAGCGGATCTGGCTGCCCCAGGCGATGTCCTTCTTGGCCTTGGCGTAGCTGTCCATCAACTCGCGCTGCTTCTGCACCTCGAGCTCGTAGAGCCGGGAGCGCAGGATGCGCATGGCCATGGCCTTGTTCTTGTGCTGCGAGCGTTCGTTCTGGCAGGCGGCGACGACGTTGGTGGGGAGGTGGGTGATGCGCACCGCGGAGTCGGTCTTGTTGACGTGCTGGCCGCCGGCGCCGCTGGCGCGGTAGGTGTCGATGCGCAGGTCGGACTCGTTGATCTCCACGTCGATAGTGTCGTCCACCTCGGGATAGACGAACACCGAGGCGAAGGATGTGTGGCGCCGCGAGTTGGCATCGAAGGGGGAGATGCGCACCAGCCGGTGAATGCCGGCCTCGCACTTCATGTAGCCGTAGGCGTAGTCGCCGGCGATGGTGAAGGTGACGCGCTTGACGCCGGCCTCCTCGCCCGGCTGATACTCCATGATTTCGGTCTTGTAGCCGCGCCGGTCGCCCCAGCGAAGATACATGCGCAGCAGCATTTCGGCCCAGTCCTGAGACTCGGTGCCGCCGGCGCCGGGGTGAAGGGTGACGATGGCGTCGCGGCGGTCGTCGGTGCCGCCCAGGAGCCGGCGCAGCTCCATCCCGGCCACGCTGTCGGTGACTTCGCGCAGGCGGGTTTCGGTCTCTTCCAGGGCCTCGGCGTCGTTCTCTTCCTCCGCCAGCTCCAGGAAGAAGCGCGCCTCTTCGATGCTGGTCTGGCACTTGCCGTAGTCGTCCACGGCTTCGCGCAGCAGGGACTGTTCCTTGAGGACCTCCTGGGCCCTGTCGGCGTCGTTCCAGAAGTCGGGCTTGGCGGTGAGGGTTACGAGCTCGTCGATGCGCTTCTGCTTGGTTTCGACGTCAAAGGCGCCTCCGTAGCAGTCTTAGCTTGTCCTCGAGTTGGGTCAGTTGTTCGCGTGCTTCGTCAAACATGGTGGGCTCCTGCAACGGTTGGTTTCGCAACGTCGGGTGATCGATGGTGCTACTCAATATAGCCGATGTTGCGTGGACGGCAATAACGCAGTTCCTGACTCCCGCCTTCCGGGCGGTGTCAAACTCCGCTCGGCCACGTAGCGGCGCCACCACCCCGAGTCGTCATTCCCGCGAAAGCGGGAATCCAGGAGGGGCCTTCAACTCCCTGCGCAGGCGCCGTTCCAGGGCGCGCATCTCGCGTTCGTCCTCGGGCGAGCGCTCGTGGTCGTAGCCCAGGTTGTGCAGGATGCCGTGGATGAGCAGCACTTCCAGTTCGTCTTCGAGGGTGCGGCGGCGTTGCCGCGCCTGGCGGGCGGCCTTCTCCACGGAGATGATGACGTCGCCGATGAGCCGGGGGCCGGAGGGCAACGACTCGTCCACGGGGAAGGAGAGCACGTCGGTGGGCTCGTCGCGCGAGCGATAGCGCCCGTTCAGCTCGCGGATTTCGCCGTCACCTACCAGCGCCACGCTCAACTCGCAGTCGCTTTGCTCCAGCAACCGCAGGATGCGGCGCGCCTTGGCCTTGAATCCGCGTGTCGAGACGCGTCTCGCCGGCCCGCGGCGCACGATGTCGACGGTGAGGACGCTCTCAGCCATGGTGGTCGAGGGAACAGCCCGTGCGCCGGCGGCCAGCCATCGCCGGGCCGCCCGGGTGCGCCCGGTTGCCCTAGGCGTCACCGGCGTCGCGCTCGTACGCGGTGATGATTTCCTGCACCAGGCGGTGCCGGGCCACGTCCTTCTCGGTGAAGGTGCTGAAGCGGATGCCATCGACCCCGCGCAGGATGCGCCAGGCTTCCTTGAGGCCGGAGAGCCGGCCGGCGGGCAGGTCGATCTGGGTGACGTCGCCGGTGATGACCGCCTTGGAGCCGTAGCCCAGTCGGGTGAGGAACATCTTCATCTGCTCGGGAGTGGTGTTCTGCCCTTCGTCGAGGATGACGAAGGAGTCGTTGAGGGTGCGGCCGCGCATGAACGCCAGCGGCGCCACCTCGATGCTGCCCCGCTCCAGCAGGCGCCGCGCCTTGTCGAAATCCACCATGTCGTGCATGGCGTCGTACAGCGGCCGCAGGTAGGGATTCACCTTCTCGGCGAGGTCGCCGGGCAAAAAGCCGAGCCTTTCCCCGGCCTCCACCGCCGGGCGGGTGAGGATGATGCGCGCGTAGTTGTTCTTCATCAGCTCGGACACGGCCATGGCCATGGCGAGGTAGGTCTTGCCGGTGCCCGCCGGGCCGATGCCGAAGACGATGTCGTGGCGCCGGATGGCGTCGATGTAGGCCTTTTGGGCGACGCTCTTGGGGGTGATGGTGCGCTTGTGCGACGAGATGTAGATGGTGTCGAGAAAGATCTCCTGCAGGTTGGCCCTGGCGTTGCTGCTGAGGATGCGGATGGCGTAGTCCACGTCGCTGCCGTACACGGGGTAGCCTCGTTCCAGCAGCCCGTAGAGCTGGCGCATGACCTCCTGTGCCAGCTCCGCGTCGGGCGGGTCGCCGACGATCTCCATCTCCGTGCCGCGCACCTGGAACTTCACGCCCAGCGCCCGCTGCGCGATCTTCAGGTGCTCGTCCTGGTTGCCCAGAAGCTCCCGGAAGAGCCGCGGGTCGTTGAACGCCAAGTGCGGCACCGTCAGCATGCTCTCGACAGTGGCTTGACTCACTCGGTACCTCCCAGAGACTCGCGCATCAAGAAATACCGGACACGATTTCCCGGGCCAGACGCAGCGCCTCATCGGTCTTCTGGGGCTGCTTTCCGCCCGCCTGGGCGAAGTCCGCGCGGCCGCCGCCGCCGCCGCCCACGGCGGGCGCCACCTGCTTGATGATGTTCCCGGCGTGATAGCGTCCGTCGAGTCCGCCGCCGGCCCCCGCCGCCAGCATCACGTTCGTTTCGCCGGGGCACGCGAGGAACACGAAGGCGTCGGGCATCTGCTGGCGGAGCTGGTCCACGGTCTCCCGAAGCTGTTTGGCGTCCATCCCGTCGACCTTCTCGACGATGAAGCTCGCCCCCGCGGCATTCTTTCGGGCCTTGGCGAGCAGGTCCGGCACCCGGTTCTGGCCGAGCTGGCCCTTGAGCTCGGCCACCTGCCGTTCCAGCTCCTTCTGCCGCTCCAGCAGGCGCCGCACCTTCTCCACGGCGTCCTCGTTGGTGCTCCGCAGCAGTCCGGCGATCTCGCCCAGGACCGCGTCGTAGGCGCGCATGACGTCGAAGGCGGTGGCGCCGGTGACGGCCTCGATGCGCCGCACGCCGGCGGAGACGCCGCCCTCGGAACTCAGCCGGAAGAGCCCGATGTCGCCGGCCTGATGGATGTGGGTGCCGCCGCACAGCTCGGTGGAGAAGTCGCCGATGCGCACCACGCGCACGCGGTCGCCGTACTTGTCGCCGAAGAACGCCATGGCGCCGGCGCGGATGGCGTCGTCGTAGGCCATCTCCTCGGTGGAGACGCCCCCGTTGTCACGCACGCGCTCGTTCACTTCGCGTTCGATGCGTTCGAGGATTTCCGGATCCACGGGGCCGTCGTGGGTGAAGTCGAAGCGCAGCCGGTCGGGTGCCACCAGCGAGCCGGCCTGACGCACGTTCATGCCCAGCTCCTCGCGCAGGATCGCGTGCAGGATGTGGGTGGCCGAGTGGTTCAGCATGGCGCGCCGGCGCCGTTCGCCGTCCACCGCCAGCTCCACTTCGTCCCCGGCCGCGACCCGGCCGTTGACGACCTTGCCCCGGTGCACCGACACCGCGGGCGTCGGGTGCCACGTGTCCAGCACCTCCACGATGTCGCCGCGGGCCGTGCGGATGACGCCTCGGTCGCCCACCTGTCCGCCGGACTCGGCGTAGAACGGGGTCTCGGCGACGACGATCTCCACCTCGTCGCCCTCCTGCGCCTCCTCGGCCGGCGCGTCGCCGCGATAGAGGCCGGTCACCCGCGACTCGTGTTCCAGGCGGTCGTAGCCCATGAAATGGCTGGAGGGGAGGCCGTCGGCGACGTTCAGGCTCTCGCCGTGGGCGGTGGTGTCCCGGGCGGCTCGGCCCCGGGTTCGCTGCTCCTCCATCAGCCGTTCGAACCCTTCGTGGTCGACGGTGATGCCCTCGCCCCGGAGGATGTCCTCGGTCAAGTCCACCGGAAACCCGTAGGTGTCGTACAAACGGAACGCCACGTCTCCGGGCAGCGATCCCTCACCGGACTTGCGCAGCTCCGACAGCGAGTCCTCCAGCAGCACAAGCCCCTTGTCCAGGGTCTCGGCGAAGCGTCCCTCCTCGGCCCGGACGGTCCCCACGATACGCTCCGTCTCGGCGCGCAGCTCGGGGTAGGCTTCACCCAGAACGCGGGCCACGGGCTCCACCAGGCGGCACAGGAACGGCTCCTCGAAGCCCAGGAGACGCCCGTGGCGCGCCGCCCGCCGGAGCAGCCGGCGCAGCACGTAGCCGCGGCCGTCGTTGCTCGGCAGCACGCCGTCGGCGATGAGCGAGCTGACCGCGCGCGCGTGGTCGGCGATGACGCGAAACGAGATGTCCGCGTCGTCGTTGTCGCCGTAGGCCTTTCCGGCCAGTTCCTCGGTGGCGCTGATGATGTCGCGGAACAGGTCCACGTCGTAGTTGGAGAAGACGCCCTGGAGCACCGCGGTGATGCGTTCGAGCCCCATGCCGGTGTCCACGTGCTTGGCCGGCAACTCGTGCAGCGTCCCCGCGGCGTCGCGGTTGTACTGGATGAACACCAGGTTCCACAGCTCGATGTAGCGCGCGCAGCCGGCGTTCACGGCGCACACGTGGCCGGGCTCGCCGGTAAGGTCGCAGGCCTCGGCGCCCCGGTCCAGGTGGATCTCGCTGCACGGCCCGCAGGGGCCGGTGTCGCCCATCTCCCAGAAGTTGTCCTTCTCGTCGAAGCGCTGCACCCGCTCCGCCGGCAGGCCGCTGATGCGGTGCCACAGCCCTTCCGCCTCGTCGTCGTCGCGAAACACCGTGGCGTAGAGCCGGTCCTTGGGCAGGCCCCATTCCCGCGTGAGCAGGTTCCAGGCCCAGTCGATGGCCTCTTCCTTGTAGTAGTCGCCGAAGGACCAGTTGCCCAGCATTTCGAAGAACGTGTGGTGGTAGGTGTCCCGTCCCACCGCCTCCAGGTCGTTGTGCTTGCCGCTGATGCGCAGGCACTTCTGGGCGCTGGCGGCGCGCTTGAACGCGGGCCGCTCCACCCCCAGGAAGATGTTCTTGAACTGGACCATCCCCGCGTTGGTGAAGAGCAGGGTGGGGTCCTGTTGCGGCACCAGAGACGAGCTCTGCACCGCCGTGTGGGCCTTGTCCTTGAAGAAGTCGAGGAAGCTGTCGCGAATCGCTTTGCCGGACGTCATGACGCCCCTTGATAGCATTCCCGCGCGCGCGAAGGCAATGTCAAATGCCCCGCGGCGGGGGCGCCGGGCCTGCGCGGCGCATGATCATTCGGCGCCGTTGGCGGCCTCCTGCCCGGGGCGCTTGAGTCCCGCCTTGGCGCGTATCAGCTCGGCCAACTGCTCGGCGATGTCCGTGTGCTCGCGCAGGAACTGCTTGACGTTTTCCCGGCCTTGTCCGATGCGGTCGCCCTCGAACGAGTACCAGGCGCCGCTCTTGCCGAGGATGCCCATGTCGGCGCCGATGTCCACGAGTTCCCCTTCCCGGGAGATGCCGGTGCCGTAGAGGATGTCGAACTCGGCCTCGCGAAAAGGCGGCGCCATCTTGTTCTTCACCACCTTCACGCGCGTGCGTCCGCCGATGACCGAGTCCGCGTCCTTGAGCGCGCCGGTGCGGCGGATCTCCATGCGCAGCGAGGCGTAGAACTTGAGCGCGTTGCCGCCGGTGGTGGTTTCGGGGTTGCCGAACATGACGCCGATCTTCATGCGGATCTGGTTGATGAAGACCACCACCGAGTGGGACCGGGAGATGGTGCCGGTGAGCTTGCGCAGGGCCTGGGACATGAGGCGCGCCTGGAGGCCCATGTGCGAATCGCCCATCTCGCCTTCGATCTCGGCGCGGGGCACCAGCGCCGCCACCGAGTCGACGACCAGCACGTCGATGGCGCCGCTGCGCACCAGGGTCTCGGCGATCTCCAGGGCCTGCTCGCCGTGGTCGGGCTGCGAAATCAGCAACTCGTCGGTCTTGACGCCCAGCTTCTGCGCGTAGCTCAGGTCGAGAGCGTGCTCGGCGTCCACGAACGCGACCATCCCCCCCTGCCGTTGCGCCTCGGCGAGGACGTGCAGCGCCAGGGTGGTTTTGCCGGAAGACTCGGGGCCGTAGATCTCCACCACCCGGCCGCGCGGCACGCCGCCGACGCCCAGGGCGATGTCCAGGCCGATGGAGCCGGTGGAGATGGTCGGGATGTCGCGCGGCTGCACGCCCTCCCCGAGCTTCATGATCGCACCTTTGCCGAACTGTCTCTCGATTTGGCTCACCGCCAGCTCGATGGCCTTTTCCTTGTTCGCGTCCATGGCTCTCCTCGATCGGGTTCTGAAACTTGGTCTAGTGGTTCCGGCTGCCTTCCCTGGCCGAAGGGTTCCCGCCGGGCTTCAACGGGAAGACCTCCAGCGGAGAATAGATCGCGCCGGCGGACCGGAGCGTGCTGCGGAAGAGCGTCACCTCGTCCACCGGGAACTTCCCGAATTCGTGGTCCCGCCAGCGCGCCAGCGCCGGGCGCCGGCGCGGGTCCCGCGGCGCGGGGCGGCGCCAACGTCCTACGGTCACGTGGGGCCGGAACGGGGTCGCCGGCTGTTCGACGCCGAAAGGCGCCAACGCCCGTTCCACGCCGCGGGCCATCGCCGTCAGAGGCGGCGCGTCGAGCCCGATCCACAGGACGCGTGGGCGGTTGGCATCCGGGAAGACCCCCAGGCCCCGCGCCGTGGCCGCGAACCCCTCGGTGCCGGACAGGGCCTCCCCCAAGGCCGAGCCGATGGCGGCAACACGGGTCTCTTCAATGTTGCCCAGGAACTTCAGCGTCACGTGCAGGTTCTCGTCGGGCACCCAGCGAATCGCAGCGCCTTCGAAACCGCCCCGCACGGTCGCCCAGGCCCGAACGACCGCAGCCCCGACGGGGACGCCAACGAAAGCGCGCAAGGTCCGTACACTATCTTTTTCGGCGGGCGGAGAGAGTTCTTTAGCCGCCGTGCTCATGAAGGTCGCGGCGCGGGCGCCGTCGCACGTTTGTGTCCGTTTTCCAAACGGTCGAAGAAGAGATGCTTGGTGCCCTTGAAGATTTCCAGCAACAAGGGGTCGAGCTGGCGGTCCACGGGGATGTTGGCGCGCAACGGGTCCACGTACCGGTCGTCCTGCCACATCTCGAAATGCAGGTGCGGACCGGTGCATAGCCCGGAACAACCCACGTATCCGATGGTCTGCCCTTGTTGCACGGACCTGCCGCGACGGATGCCGGGTCCGTAACGCCTCAAGTGCGCGTAACGCGTCTTCATCGCGCCGCCGTGGCTGATCTCCACCAGACGACCGTAGCCCCCCTTCCAGCCACGGTACGTGATGCGGCCGTCCGCCGCGGCCCTTATGGGGGTCCCCGTCGGAGCGGCGAAGTCCACGCCGTAGTGTGGCCGCCGCACCTTGAGCACGGGATGGAAGCGGCTCAGCGAGAAACGCGAGCTGATGCGCCTGAACTCGACGGGGTAACGTAGAAAGGACCGCGACACCGAGCGCCCCTTGCCGTCGTAGTAATGCCCCTCGCCGTCCGCGTCCTCGAAGTAGACGGCTGAGTGCGTGCGCCCCGCGTTGACGACTTCCGCGGCAAGTACCTGGACCCGATCGGCTTCGGGATGGCCGGGGCGGTACTTTCTTCGGTAGAGCACCCGGTAGCTGTCACCCGGCTGAAGGTCCCTCTGGAAGTTGATGTCCCACCCGAGAATGTCCACCATGCGGGAGATGACGGTCATGTCCGCGCCCGCCTTCTTGGCGTGTTGGTAGAGCGAGCCGTTGGGGATCACCCCGCTGATGGAACGCACCTCCTGCTGGTAGGGGACTTCATCCTTGTAGAACCGGATGCCCTTTTCGTCGCGGTACCAGGTCAGGCGCAGGTCGGAGCGTAGCGCGATCTGGAGGGCCTGGAGCCGTCCGGCCCCGGCCCCGTTGCCGTTGGACGTGTGATTGCCGTTTCCATTGGACCCATGCGCGCCGTTGCCGTTGGCGGGCGTCGCGAAGTAGAGGTTGATGTCGCTGCCGGTGCGCAACCGGCGCACGGCCTTGTGCTGGCGCAGCCCGGTGAGCCACAGCCGCTGTTCCCGCTTGTCATCCTCATAGCGCCGCAGCACGCCCCACAGGTGTTCGCCCCTTCTCAGTGTGTGCGTCACCTGTTCGGTGTCTTCCAGCGACGGCAGCGCGTGGTTGCCGTTGGATTGCTCCTGCGACGGCGGGATGTACTCCAGCAAGCCGTTCCTCTGCTTGATCCGGGCCAGTGCATATTCCGACAGGAAGGCGTCGTCATGTGGCGCGGGCGTCGTTCCGTTGGCCACGGAACCCACGCCCGTCGGGCTTTCTTGTCCGCGCTCCGGTAACCGTCCCTTGGTGAAGCGGATCGCTTTGCCGACCCGTTGCCAACTCAGGTTGCGCCCCTTCTTCACCTCCAGCTCGATGGCCTTCAGTCCGGCGCTCCGGCGTTCCGCGGACACCGCCTCAAAATACAGGTGGAGCCGCTGACCCGGCTTGAGGCGAGTGACGGGATACTGCCGGTCAAAGGCATCGAACCACTCTTCGGCTTCCTTGCCGGAAATCCCGAGAGGCCGGAAGATCCGCCCGAGAGTCTGGCCCGGGCCGATGGTGCGGGTGACCTTGTCCAAGGGCTCGAACGACCGGATGGGCGCGGACGGTTGGGACGTGGGTGCGCTTGGCTCGGACGCGGCCGGTTGGGCGACCGGCTTGGGCGTCGTGGTGGGCGTGGCCTTGGCCGCGGGCTTGGGCGCCGTCACGAGCTCGCCGGGCACCACTTGGTGATTCCTGCCGCGGTAGACGATGCGCCCGTCGGTCCATTGCCACGTCAGCAGGGCGCCGCCTCGCGATTCGATCTGCAAGGCGCGCAAGGTCCGGCCGCCGCCATCGCCGGAAGCCGCGGCGACGAAGTAGAGAACGATCTTGCGGCCCGGATACAACTGTTTCAGCGAATACTGCTTGCGGATGGCGTCGATCCAGGGCTGCTGCGTCTTCAGGGAAACGCCGAGGCGCCGCAGCACGCGGCCGAGTGTCTCGCCCTTGCGCAGCACATGGGTCACCGGCTTCACGGCATCCTCGCCGGCGGTGGATGCCGCGGCCGCCGCCGGGGCACGGGCCGGTTCGGCCTTCGGCTCGGACGAGGCTCGTGCACCGGCTTGTTCGCGGGGCTTTTCGTCCGGCGATGGCGGCTCGGGCGCGGCCAGCGTCGGACGCGGCTTCTTCTCTCTGTGGTAGGCGATCTCGCCGCCCTTGTAGTCCCAGGACCCGCGTCCCAGGCCGGCTCGCTCGATGCGCAGGGCGGTCAACCGTCCGAGTTCCGACGAACCCCACGAGGACGTGAAGTAGAAGTGGACCGTGTCCCCTTCCTTCAGAACATTGTTCACGCCCAGTTCCTTCGCCACCGCGAAATGCCAGCGATAGCGGGCCGCCTCCGGTACGCCGAGGTCCGTCAACAGTCTTGGCAGGGTGTCGCTGGCGCCGGCGAGCTTGGTGATGCGTTGTTCGCGGAGGGTTGTCGCGTCCGGAGCCGTTTGCTGAGCGAGTACGAGCGTGCGGCCCGCCTGGGCCGCGAGGCCCGCGGCCAGCGTTGCGGCGGCGATGGCCAAGGCGTACCGGCGCCACCGCCCGATGCGGGGCTTACCCGACGACGAAGGAGGGTTAGCGGAGGTGGAAACGGGGTCGATCACTTGAAAGCCACTGTCCTAATATTACCTTGTCAGGAGACGGAAACAATAGGTCTTAAAGCGCCGGGGCGTCAAGCGCACGAGCGGGTTTTCGCGTGCCTAATCCGGCGCACGATTCGCCCTCCGGTAACCCAGGGCGTCCTGGGCGATAATCAGCTTGTGGATGTTCGAGGAACCTTCCACGATCTGGTACGACTTGGCGTCCCGCAGGTAGCGCTCCACCGGAAACTCCGTCGAATATCCGTAGGCGCCCAGGATCTTGAAAGCGCCGTCGGCGGCGTGCGCGGCGGCCTCGGCGGCGGCGTACTTGGCCATGGACACTTCCAGGTTGTTGGGCTGCCCGCGGTCCGCCAGGTGGGCCGCCCGGTACACCAGCAAGCGCGCCGCCTCCTCCTCCACGATGATCTGGGCGAGGCTGTCCTGGATCATCTGGAAACGGCCGATGGGCTGGCCGAACTGCTGGCGCTGGTTGGCATAGGCCAGCGCCGCCTCGCGCGCGGCGCGCGCCACTCCGAGGGCGCCGGCGGCGCAGCTCAGGCGCGTCTGGTTGAGCTGCCACATGCACATGGCGAAGCCCTGGCCCTCGGCGCCGACGCGCTGGTCCGCCGGCACCGGCACGTCGGCGAATTCCAGCGTGCCGGTGGGCGAGGCCAGCGCTCCCATCTTGTCCAGGGTCGTGCGCCGGACCCCGGCGCTGTCCAGCTCCACCATGAAGGCGGAAAGGCCGCGGTGCCGCGCGTCCCGATCCGTCACGGCGTAGACCAGCCCCCAGTCGGCGATGGGCGCGTTGGAGATCCAGGTCTTGGTGCCGCTGAGCACGTAGCCGTCGTCCGTGCGCCTGGCCCGGGTGGACATGGCGGCAACGTCCGAGCCGGAATCGGGCTCGGTGATGGCGAAACAGCCCACCCGCGATCCCTCCACCAGACCCGGCACCCAGCGGCGCTGCTGTTCCTCGGTGCCGAACCGGGCCAGCGTCACCGCGGGGGCGAGCTGGGTGTTGATGTGCACGCGCATCGAGCTGTGCACCCGCGCGATCTCCTCGGTGAGAAGCACCATGGCGAGATAGCCCAGGCCCGAGCCCCCGCAACTCTCGGGAACCACGCAGCCGAAGAACCCCAACTGTCCCATCTTCTCGAAGATGTCCCGGCGGAAGCGGTGGTCGCGGTCGTCCGCGGCCGCGGTGGGCGCGATCTCCCTGTCCGCGAAATCGCGCCCCAACTCCCTGACCGCAAGCAGTTCCTCCGAGAGATCGAAATCCATGGTTCCTCCCGAGGGGCGACCCCTCGAACCCCTTATTATGCCCTCCCGAGCACCTCCCGCGCAATGATCAGCCGCTGGATCTCCGAGGTCCCTTCGTAGATGCGCAGCGCGCGCACGTCGCGGTACAGCCGTTCCATGATGCTGCCCTCCACCAGGCCGCGGCCGCCGTGGATCTGCAGCGATTCGTCGACGATGCGCTGGGCCGCCTCGGTGGCGAACAGCTTGGCCATGGAAGATGCCCGCGCCGCATCGGCGGCGCCTTGATCATGGGCACGGGCCGCCCGGTAGACCAGCAAGCGCGCGGCCTCGAGCTCGGTGGCCATGTCCGCGATCTTGAACCGGATGGCCTGGAAACGCGCCAGCGGGCGGCCGAACTGGCGCCGCTCGCGGGCGTGGCGGACCGCCTCCGCCAGCGCCCGGGCGGCCATGCCGCAGGCGGCGGCGCCGACGCTGCAACGAAGCGCCTCCAGGGTCGCCAGGGCGATCTCGAGGCCCTTGCCGGGCGCGCCGAGGAGCTGGCTTTCGGGAACGCGGCAGCCGGCGAAGGTCACGGTGCCGATGGGGTGGGGCGAGACCAGGGCGAGGCGCTCGGTCACGGCCACTCCCGCGCTGCCGGCCTCCACCACGAACGCGCTGAGCCCCTTGCCCTTGCGCGCCGGATGGGTGCTGCCGAATACGATGTAGAGTCGCGCCAGGCCGGCATTGGAGATGAGGCTCTTGACGCCGTCGAGGACGTAGTCCGCGCCGCGCTTGCGCGCTCGCAACCGGACGGAGGCCGGGTCCGAGCCCGCGTCCGGCTCGGTGAGCGCGAAGGCGCCGACGTCGGTGCCCGCCGCCAGCCGCGGCAGATACGCCCGCCGCGCGCGCCCCCCCCCCCCCGCCGGGCGCCGCCCCCCCCGCCGCTGAGGGGGAGTCCCCGCCGCCGCCAGCGGATACGCCGCCAGCGCCTGCACCGCGAACAGGGTGTCGGCCAGCGGGGACACGCCCGCCAGCACTTCCCGGATGACGCACAGGTCACCCGCCTGGACGCGCCGGCGCGCGCCCCCGAACCCGCGTGGCGCCACGTAGCGGAAGAGTCCGCGGCCGGCGAGCTTGCGGAACACGGCGAGCGCGGCCTCGTCGCCGGCGCCGGCGTCGATCCCGTCGAGCTCGGCCTCCACCCATGTGGCCAACGCGCCGCGCAGCCGAAGCTGCGGCGCGGACAGCCACGCTTGCACGCCCATCGCTACTCCTCGCCTCCCTGATTGAAACGCGGCGTCTCCCGCGCCATGAACGCGCGAAAGCCCTCGTGGAAGTCGGCCGTCTGCATGCAGTGGGCCTGGGTCGTGGCTTCCATCTCCAGGGCCGCCTCGACATCCATGCCCGCCTCCAGGTCCAGCAGCTTCTTGGTCACCCCGATGGCGTAGCGCGGCCCGTCCCGCAGCCGCCGGGCCAGGCGCAGGGCTTCGGGCATGAGGTCGTCGTGGGGCACCACCTTGTTGGCCAGGCCGATCCGGTGGGCCTCCGCCGCGTCGATGCGGTCGCCCAGGGAAAGCAGCTCCATGGCCCGCCCCAGGCCCACGATGCGCGGCAGCAGGTGGATGGCGCCCATGTCCGAGCCGGCGAGGCCCACCTTGACGAACAGGAACGCCATGCTCGCCCGGTCCGACAGCAGGCGGAAGTCGCTGGCCAGGGCCAGGGCCGCGCCGGCGCCGGCGGCCACGCCGTTGACCGCCGCGATGATGGGTTTCTCCACGCGGCGCATGTTGCCCACGACCTCGCAGGTGAGCCGGGTGAAGCGGTACAGTCCGGCCGCGTCCATCTTCAGCAGCTCGCCGATGATGTCGTCGACGCTGCCGCCCGAGCAGAAGGCCTTGCCGGCTCCGGTGAGCACCAGCACGTGCACCCGCCGGTCGGCAGCCAGCGAACCGGTGAGTTCCGCCAGCTCTTCGTAGGTGCGGAAGGTCAGGGCGTTGAGCTGCGCGGGATTGTCGAGACGGACCGTGGCAATGCCGCCGTCGAGATCGTAGTCGAAACTGTCGTATGCCATGCTGTCCGTCCTGTTCTCCGCGTCGTTCAGGCCATGACCGCGCCGCCGTCCACGTCGATGGCCTGTCCGGTGACGGCGTCGCCGGCGGGGCTTGCCAGCAAGACCGCCATGTCCGCCACCTCGCCCGCGCCGATCAGCCGCCCTTGCGGGGAGGTCCCGGCGAAGCGCTCCAGCACCGCGGGCGCGGTGCCGCCGATGCGCGCGGCCATCAGGCGCGCGTTCTCGTGCGTGAGCGGCGTGTCCGCATAGCCGGGACAGATGGCGTTGACCGTCACGCCTTTCCGCGCCGTTTCCAGGGCCAGCACGCGGGTGAGGCCCAGCACCGCGTGCTTGGACGCGGTGTAGGCGGCCGTGTGGGGATACCCGGTCTTGGCGGTGGTCGAGGCGATGTTGATGATCCGCCCCCAACCGGCGGCGATCATCGGCTCCAGAAACCGTTTGCAGCAGTAGTACGTGCCCATGAAGTTGACGCGCATCACCTCTTCCAGCAGCGCGTCGTCCATTTCCAGGAAGCCGGCCGCCGGCGCGATGCCCGCGCTGTTCACGAGGACCTGCACCACCCCGGCGCGACGCGCGCTCCGTTTCAGGGCCTCGACGTCCGTCCGGGAACCCACGTCGCAGACCAGCGGGAAAGCGGCGCGGCCGAAAGCGCCCACCTCGGCGGCGACCCGTTCGAGGGGCTCCCGTCTGCGTCCGGCCAGCACCACGCGGCAACCCTCCCGGGCCAGCGCCAGGGCTGTGCTCCGGCCGATGCCGCTGCCGGCGCCCGTGACCAGCGCGGTCTTGTCCGCCAGTGGATCCAATGAGAGTCCAATGAATGAAGAGTTGAATTTATCAGACATCGCACTCGGGACACCAACGTCGTGGACTCTTCGTGGAGGCGGCGGTTCGAGCCCGCGCCGGCGGCCTTTCACCGGTACGTGTTTTGCGTGACTCAAGCTGGAGAGGCCGAGGTGACGAAGGCCCTTGTTGATCGGGGTGAGGCTGATATAGAACGGGCTTGCACGAAAGCGGGTCGGAGCACTTGCGCGCCGAGGCGCGCCACAAGGAGGTTGTTATGCGATGCCGCAAGAATGGCGCCGCGGCGCTGGCGATAGGGGCATTGATGCTGTTGGGGATGCCCCATGCGGCCCAGGGTCAACAATCGGAGCCGGAGGTCCTCACGCTGCGGCAAGCGGAGGAGTTGGCCCGGAAGAACCATCCGGGGATACGTGCCGCGAGCGAGCGGGTCAAGGTGCAGGAGGCGATGCTGCAGAGGGCGCAGGCCGCGTTCTACCCCACGGCCGGGGTGCGCGGCTCCTACGAGAACAGGGCGGGGGTCGAGGGCCCCAACGCGGAGAAGAATCTCTTCAACACGAGCGGCCAGGTGGGTTGGGTCGTGAGCGACTTCGGCCGCCGTGAGGGCACCGTCCGGCGGGAAGAGGAAACGCTGGAGGCCCGCCGTTTCTCAGAGAAGACCTCGGTGGAGGACGTGGTGTTCGGCGTGCGCCGGGCCTTCTTCGACTACCTCCGGGCCGAAGCCCTGGTGCGGGTGGAGCAGGATACGGTCAAGGACCGCGAGACCCTTGTGCGGCAGGCGCGCGGGTTCTTCGAGGTGGGCACGCGGCCCAAGATCGACGTCGCCCGCGCGGAGGCGAGCCTGTTCGCCGCCCAGGCCGGGCTCATCGGGGCCCAGAACGGCGTGCGCATCGCGTGGGCGCGGCTCAAGGGCGCCATGGGCGTCACCGAGTTCGAGGAGCGTCCGGTGGCGTCCGGCGTCAACGTCCGGGGGCCCACGATGACGCTGGAGGAAGCGGTGAAGGCCGCGCGGGAATCGCGCGCGGAGATCATGGAGTTCCAGTCCCGGCTGCGGGCGCAGCAGGAAGCCATCGACGTGGTCAAGCGGGGGCGCATGCCGCGGGTGCGCGTGGACGGGCAATACGGGCGGCGATGGCATAATGACGAGAACGTCATCAATTCGACGGTGACCCTGGAAGTTCCGCTGTTCAGCGGCATTACCCTCAGGCCCGAGATCGAGCGGAGCGTGCGGGATTACGCGGTCATCAGGGCGCAGCTTCAGGCACAGCGGCAGGGCATCGCCCTGGAGGTGGAGGAAAGCTATCTGAATCTCGTGGAAGCGAGTGAGCGGATCAAGGCCAACGAAGCGCAGACGCGGTCGGCCAAGGAGAACCTCGATCTCGCCAACGGGCGTTACCAGGTGGGCGTCGGCTCCATCATCGAGATCACCGAAGCCCAGGTCATCAACACCCGTGCCCAGACGGACCACATCCGGTCCATCTATGACCACAAGGTCGCCGAGGCGCGTCTTGCACGCGCCCTGGGCAGGAGCTCGGATTTCAGTCCGTAACCCGCGGCGCCGGTCTTACGGAGAAGCCGGGGGCGGGGGAAGCTCCCCGCCGCTGTCGACGCCTTCACGCTGGAGCTCGCGGTCGATTCCCTCCAGCAGGCCGGACCGGGGTTTCTCGGGCTCGCGCTTCTTTTCGTCCGTCTTGGGCGTTGTGGCCGAGAAGAGCGCGGGATCGGCGGCCGGGGCCTGGGGGGTGTCGCCCGGCGGGGTGGCGCCACCGAGCCGGGTATCGATCTCGCCCAGGACCACGGCCGGGTCGGTGAGCTCCGGCCCGGTTCCCGCTTGCTCCGGCGGAAGGTCGGCGACCGGGGGCTTCGGCGCGCCGGCCGGCGAAGATCCCGTGCTTCCCAACGTTTCATCGACGCTCTTGACCACCGCCTTGGCGGACGCCGCCTCGGGCGCACCCGGCTTCGTGGGCGGTGCGGTGGCGGCCGGCGCTTCCGGCTCTTCGGAGGACGAGAACGGATTGAGGAAGCTGAAGAACCCCCTCTTCTTTTTCTCCGCCCGCGGGGAGGACCCCCCTCTCTTGTTCCTCCGCGGGGGGGGCGCCCGCCGCGGGCGTCTCTTCGGCGGCGGCCTGCTGCTCCCCGGTGCCGGTTCGCGGCGCGGGCGGTTCCTCGGTTTCTGGCTCGCTACGGCGCCAGGAGAACGGGTTCAGGCGGCTGTACCAACTCCGTCTTGTCGCGTCTTCGTAGTCATAGCCTTGCTTGGTGACGAACCGCGTCGGTTCGGCGGCGGCGGCCCCTGCCTCGGCAGCGGGCGCCGGCGTCGCGGTACTCGCCGAGGGTGCGTTCCCCGCGCCATCCCGCGTGGCCGCCGGCAGCTTGGCGAGTTCGGCCCGCGCCTTGGGGGCGGCGGGCGTGTCGGGATAGGTGCTCAGGACCTTCTCGAAGCGCTCCCGTGCCGCCTGGTAGCGTTGGTCCGTCACGTAATAGTTGCCGATGTAGAGTTCCCGCTCCGCCAGGTGCACCTGCGTTTCCGCCAGTCGCTCGCGCGAGTCGGCAACGTGCTCGGAGTCCGGATGGTCGCGGATCACGGATTCGAAGTGGCGTCTCGCCGCCCGGACCTTGTCAAGGTCCCGGTCGACTCCGGTGAACTGTTCCAGGTTCACCCGGCCAAGCTGGTACTTGACGAAGGAGGCGTTTGCCCCGGTGGGTTGAAAGGTGAGGTAGTTGTTGTACGTCTCCTCGGCCTGCACATATTCCTCGTTCTTGTAATAGGCCTCGGCGATCTTCAACTCGGCGGCTTCGGCTTCCTTGCTGAAGGGATACTCGTCCCGGAGCCTCTGGAAAAACGAGATGGAGCGCGCGTACCGCCCCCTCTCGAAGTAGTCGGTGCCGTCCTTGTAGAGGGCTTCGGCGGTGGGAGTGGCTTTGGACTTGGGATCGGAGCGGAACAGGTCGCCGACCGCGCCGGTAAGGTCCGTCAGCTTCGGGATCCTCGAGGGCTCCCCCGTGGGCGAGGCGCAGCCGCTCAGGGCCAACGCCCCCAGAAGCGCGGCCAGCGCGAAGTTCAGATGGTACCGTGCTTGCATTTGAGTGCCCTCGGCTAGTTGATGAAAAAGCCTATCATGGCCCCGGAGTGGCCTCAAGACATGCGTGCCTTCCCCACTGCCGGATCGTCGTGCCCGCGAAACAGGCTGTGTCAAAACGTAGGCTGTGTCAAAACGTCGCCCGGACAAGAATTGGCACCAACCCCCGAATTGGCACCAACCCCCGAGTCGTCTTTCCCGCGGAAGCGGGAATCCAGGGGTGGCGCGGCGGAGAAACGCCTGTGTAGTGTCCCACCACACAGCCTGCCTCCCGGAATTGATGAAACGGAGCGCGAAAATGACCCGGTTTGCATGCCGCGGGACGATCCTGTCGCATGCTCGCCGCGGGCGGCGGTGTTTGCATTTGCTGAAATTATTGATTGTCAAGAAACGGGTTAGGTGCTATGGGAATCCCTAACCGCCGGTTGTGACCCATCGACGGTGGGAAGCAGCGGCGCGCCAGAGGAGCCGGAGCGGGAAAAAAACCCCGGCCCGAGCCTCGGAAGGCAAGGGCCGGGGTTGCGCCAGAGGAGCCGGAGCGGGAAGTACTTGGACCCCGGCTCTAAGTCTGGATGAAGGTGAAGCCCGAGTGCGCCAGGGGAGCCGGAGCGGGAATGTTAAAGGACCCCGGCCCTGACCTTGGTAAACGGTAAAAAAACCAAGGTGAGGACTCCCTGGCGCACTCGGGTGCGTTAAGAACTACCGCTGCGACGCTCCGAAAGCTCCCAGCACTGCCCCGCCAGGGGTCACTGCATCGAACTTCCCGGCAACGGCTTTCGGGAACCTGTCTTCCGCGTCGATGGTCGCCCGAGTCTCCGCGTCGAAGAACGAGCCGACCCAAGTGCCGGGGTCGCTGCTTGTTTTGCCTCCGCCGAAGTTGATCTCGGTCGTACCACTGAAGTTGGACGCTCCATCCGACAGGTCGGCCTCCTCCAGAGTAACCACCCAAGGGACGGAATCCGTGTCGTTCAGGGTGAAGCCCGAGATGCTTCCTTCAATGCTGCCCGCCGCGGCGGCGTCGTCGAAATCAGCGGTCAGCGTGGCGTTTGCCGTGAAATGCCCCGCCGAAGAGTCCGAGTGGACGCCCGCGGAGAACGTCTTCGTCACGAATTTCCCGGCCGCGGTGCCGGAGTAGGTCGCCGAGCCTTCCAAGGCGGTGGCGACGGTCGCCGCGTGGTTTTCGGTCGAGTTGATGAACACCTCAACGTCCCAAGGGTCGTCTTCGTCCCTGGGCTTGGTGAGCCACCAGCCAAAATACACGTAGCTGGTATCGGGGACCTTGACGGTCGCCAGATTGGAATTGGGCGTGAAGCGCCACATATCGGATATAGCCAAGTCACCCTCTGCGTCGGTCGTGAGCTCACAGCCACCGGCGTCGATACATTCATAGGTGCCGTCGACACCATCGAAGCTACCCGAGAAATTGGCGTCATTGCCGCTGGTACCACCAAACTCCACGGTCTGACTTACACCGGTCGGGAAGCTGCTCGAGCTAGCCTTTCTCAGACGGGCCGCGTCGTTCAGGATATCGCCCCGGACCGCCAGGAGATACACGTCGTTGAACTTCCTGTCGGCGGGGGCGTCGATGTCGGTGTACAGCACTACGGTGTTTCGCCCTTCGGTCAGCATGACCGGCGTCCAATCGCTGGTGCCGGCCTGACCGGTTGTGTCCTCGTAGCTGTCGGTCTCGACCGTTACCTCGCCAGCCGCATCGCGTTCGATCATTACGGCGTTGTTAGCGGTTGTCCCCAAGTCCCGGTTAACGTTCGTGACGTCGACGGGATCGGTCGTGCTGGGGGTGTCGGCCCTGTTCAACAACATTGCCGCGCGGAGCTTCTCTTCGTCGGACATCCGCTGTGCTCTCATCCTATCCGCCTCGGTGTCTCGCTGCTCCTCCTTCAGCATCTCGAGCTCTGTCTGGAGATCCGCGACTTGCTGGCGCAGACCCGGATTCGCGTCGGTGCCGTCGCCGTCTAGTTCCAGATTGGCCGCATCAAGTTGGGTCTGGAGGCCGTCCCTCTCCGTCGTCAGGCCGTCCCTCTCCGTCGTCAGAGTGCCGACCTGACCAGTCAAGTCGGTGACCTGTCCGCCGAGAGTCATGATCTGGGTGTTCAATCCAGTGATCTGGTCATTCAGACCCTGGATCGTCTGCCCGTCCTCGGGACGACCGTTGGCCAGCAGCTCTTCGGCCTGCGCCTTATAAGCATCCCTCATCCCTGTCAGCTCGGTGATCTGACCGTCGAGGCCGTCGATCATTCCGTTCAAGGCCGTGATTTGCCCATTGAGGTTGAGGACCTCTGCGTTCAGGCTCGCCACTTGACCATTGAGGCCCTCGATCTGTGTGGTCATGCTCGTGACTTGGCCATTGAGGTTGCCGACCTGCGAGGTCAAGTCCACAATCTGACCATTGAGACCGTCGATCTGTGTGTTCAGGCCGCCGATCTCAGCATTGAGACCGTCGATCTGTGTGTTCAGGCCGCCGATCTGGGCCGTCAGATCCGCGATCTCCTGCGTATCTTCCGGGCGACCGTTAGCCAACAGTTGATCCAACTGCCCCTGAAGATGGTCCCTCATCCCTGTCAGGTCGTCGACCTGCGTCACCAGCGCGGACTTGTCGCCCTCTAACGTGGCGATCTGACCCCGCGCGGTGCTCAGCATCTCGGTCAGACTATCAACCTGCCCCTGCAAGTCCTCCGCCATCGTCTTGTAATCGTCCCGCTCACTCTTGATGCCGCTGTTGCTGCTGCATGCGGCCATGAACAGCACAAGGGCTGCCGCGATCAGCAACCGGATTACTCCGCTATCCTTACGCACTCCGTTCATTGTGAACTCCTTTCCTGCATGAGTTGTCGCCACTCTTGATTTTTGCGGTTCCATGCCTCACCCGTTTCCGAATCTGTTCCCAGGCACTGTGGTTCGCCTCCCTTCCGATTCTGCAGATCGCACTCCACCCACTAATTCTGCGACATTATAGACATCATCAGTGTATTTTACGTGAACTATAGGGTTTTAAAGGTGGTTTTATCGTGACTATTGCGGTATATTTCCACATTCAAGGACTGGTGCAGGGGTTGTCGGGACAGGCGTCCCCGGCGCGCCGGCGGGCGCTCCCGGACCGGCGAGGTTATTTCAAGGTTTCCGGCGGGTTCGGAGGACCGAGACATTGAAACATCGCGGCGCGGACAAGGCAGGGAAGACGAAGACGATGGTCAACGCCACGCCGATCCGGACCGAGGACGGAGAGGTGGAGGCGGTGGGGGTGTCGCCGCGGGACCTGATGCCGCTGGAGGGGCCGGAACGGGCTCGCGCGGAGTTCCTGGGAATGTTGAACCACGAGCTGCGCGCGCCGCTGGCGTCCATCAAGGGTTCGACGGCGACGGTGCTGGGGGCGCCCTCGGACCTGGACCCGGCCGAGATGCTCCAGTTCTTTCGGATCATCGACGAGCAGGCGGACCACATGCGCGGCCTGATCCGCGATCTTCTGGACGCGGGGCGCATCGACGCCGGCACCCTGCCGGTGGCGGCGGAGCCGTCGGAGGTGGCGGCGCTGGTGGACCAGGCGCGGAGTACGTTCCTGAGCGGCGGCGGCGCGCACGCGCTGCTCATCGACCTGCCGCCGGACCTGCCGCGGGTGATGGCGGACCGGCAGCGCATGGTGCAGGTGCTGAACAACCTGCTCGCCAACGCGGCGCGGTACTCGCCGGGGTCGTCGCCCATCCGGGTGGCGGCGGCGCGGGACGGGATGCACGTGGCGCTCTCGGTCTCGGACGAAGGGCGGGGGGTGGCGGCGGAGTCGCTGCCGCTGCTGTTCCACAAGCACGCGGGGTGGGACGGGGGCAACGGAGAGTCGGAGTCCGGAGGGTCGGGCCTGCGGTTGGGGCTGGCCATCTGCAAGGGGCTGGTGGAGGCCCACGGTGGCCGGATTTGGGCGGAGAGCGGCGGTGTGGGCCAGGGCACCCGGTTCACGTTCACCATCCCCGTGGCCGGCGAGGCCGAGGCGGGCGGCGCCCCGGAGGGCCCCCGTCCGTCCGGGGAGCGGCGCGAGCTCACGCCGATCCTGGTGGTGGACGACGACCCGCAGACGCTAAGGCACCTTCGCGAGGCCCTCACGGCCGCCAACTACGCTCCCCTCGTGACCGGCGATCACCGGGAGCTGCCGCGCCTCATCAGGGCGGAGCGACCCGAGCTGGTGCTGCTCGACCTGGTGCTGCCCGCGGCCGACGGCATCGAGTTGATGGAGAGCATCCCCGAGCTGGCCGACCTGCCGGTGATCTTCATCTCCGCCTACGGCCGGGACGAGACCATCGCGAAGGCGCTGGAGGCCGGCGCCGCGGACTACATCGTCAAGCCCTTCTCACCCACGGAGCTGACCGCGAGGATCCGCGCGGCCCTGCGCAAGCGCGCCGTGCCGGAACCGTTCGTGCTGGGAGACCTCGCCATCCACTACGAACAGCGGCGGGTGACCGTGGGCGGCCGCCCCGTGCAGGTCACCGCCACCGAGTACGAGCTGCTGCGCGTGCTCTCGCTCAACGCCGGGCGGGTATCGACGTACGACGCCCTCATCCGCCAGGTGTGGCGCGGACAGGACTCGGGCGACCCCGAGCTCGTGCGCACCTTCGTCAAGAAGCTCCGCCGCAAGCTCGGCGATGACGCGGCGCGGCCCGCCTACATCTTCACCGAACGCGCCGTCGGCTACCGCATGGCGAAACCCGGCGACCTGTAAGGGCACGCCCAGGTATCCTCCCGGTCCGGGCGACGGCCCGCGCGCCGTTGTCGTGCCGCTGTCTTCTCCGGTCTACCCCTACCTGCCCCTTTGTTCCCGAACCGGCTTGCCGGAACGCGTATATTCGTCAAGTTGCTATAAAAACATGGCAACTTCGATAACGATGCGCTATACCGAAAATCGGGCCTGCCATCCTCGACACCGCCGCCCGAAGGGGCCGCGCGGCGCGTCCGGCCGTCTCCGGCGGGCCGCGATGGACAGGGAGGCGGTCCCGGTGAGGCGCCCCGATTTCCCGGAGAGCCCGAAGGGTAGAGCGTTGGAACATCCCGGTGAATTCAAGCCCGAGAAAGGGGCAGCGCGCGACTGTCCCGCGCCGCCGAGCGCGGCGATCGTCGAGGCGCTGATGGATACGTCACCGGTGGGCGTGGTTGTGTTCGATGCGCGCCGCGGAGAGCCGGTGTCGCTCAATCCGGAGGCGAAGCGGATCGTCGAAGGGCTGCGCGCGCCGGGGCGCTCGGCGGCGCAGGTGCTGGAGGCGGTGCGGTGCCGGCGCGCGGACGGGCGCGAAGCGGCGCTGGACGAACTGGGGAGGGCGGAGCCGCTACGCGCCGAGGAGGTCCTGCTGCTGGCCCCCGACGGCCGCAGCGTGAAGACGCTGGTCAACGCCACGCCGATCCGTTCCGCGGGCGAAGAGTTGGAGTCGGTGGTGGTGACGCTGCAGGACCTGACGCCGCTGGAGGACTTGGAGCGGCTGCGGGCGGAGTTCCTGGACATGGTGAGCCACGGACTGCGCGCGCCGCTGACGTCCATCAAGGGCTCGGCGGCCACCGTGCTGGAGGCGCCGGCGGACCTGGACCGGGCCGAGATGCTGCAGTTCTTCCGCATCATCGACGAGCAGGCGGACACCATGCGCGGGCTCATCAGCGACCTGATGGATGCCGGGCGCATGGACGCGGGGACCCTGTCGGTGACGGCGCAACCGTCGGAAGCGCGGGCCCTGGTGGATCAGGCGCGGAACACCTTCCTGAGCGGCGGGAGCCGGCACACGGTGCTCATCGACCTGCCGCCGGACCTGCCGCGGATGATGGCCGACCGGCGGCGCGTCGTGCAGGTGCTGCACAACCTGTTGGCCAACGCGGCGCGGCGCGCGCCGGTGTCGTCGCCGATCCGGGTGGCGGCGGCGCGGGACGGGACGCACGTGGCCATCTCGGTGTCGGACGAAGGGCGCGGCGTGCCGCCGGAGTTGCTGCCGCGGCTGTTCCAGAAGCACCCGGGCGGGGGCAACGGGGAGGGGCTCGGGCTGGTCATCTGCAAGGGGCTGGTGGAGGCCCACGGAGGCCGTATATGGGCGGCGAGCGGCGGCCCGGGCCAGGGCGCGCGCTTCACCTTCACGCTGCCGGTGGCCGAAGGGGAGCCCGCGGGGCCTCCCCGGAGCCGTTCCCGCCCCCCTCGGGAACGCGAGCCGACGCCCGTGCTCGTGGTGGACGACGACCCGCACGTGCTCCGCTACGTCAAGGACGTCCTCGCCAACGCGGGCTATTCCCCCCTCGTCACCGCCGACCATCGGGAGTTGTCCCGCATCATCGGGACGGAACGGCCCCGGTTGGTGCTCCTGGACCTGATCCTGCCCGGGGCCGACGGCATCGAGTTGATGGAAAGCGTCCCCGAACTCGCCGATGTGCCGGTCATCTTCATCTCCGGCTACGGCCGCGACGAGACCATCGCAAGGGCGCTCGAGGCCGGCGCCGCGGACTACATCGTCAAGCCCTTCTCGCCCACGGAACTGACCGCGCGGGTGCGGGCGGCTTTGCGCAGGCACATGGAACCCGAACCCTTCGTGCTGGAGGATCTCGCCATCCATTACGAACAGCGGCGGGTGACGCTGGGCGGCCGCCCCGTGCGCCTCACCGCCACGGAGTACGACATGCTGCGCGTGCTCTCGGCCAACGCGGGACGGGTATCGACGTACGAGGCTCTCATCCGCCAGGTGTGGCGCGGGGAGGATTCGGGCGACCCGGAACTCGTGCGCACCTTCGTCAAGAAGCTCCGCCGCAAGCTCGGCGACAATGCCGCGCGGCCCACCTACATCTTCAACGAACGCGGCGTCGGCTACCGCATGGCGCGGCCGGCGCGCGCGGACGCCTGACGCCCCTCACCCGAAACTGTCCGCAAAGGCCTGCCGCTGCTCGGTGCTGCCGAGCATGATCAGCTCGCTCCCCTTGTGCAGGGACGTGGAGGGCGGCGGGTTGGTGACGACGAGACCGTTCTGCTGGATGCCGACGACGGTGAGGCCGGTGCGCTCGGAGACGGCGCAGCCGCCGAGGTCGCGGCCCACGAGGGAGGACGGCGCGGGCACCACGAACAGCTCCACGCCTTCGCCGATGACCAGCAGTTCCTGGCCGTGGAGTTGAGCGAAGATGTCCTCGACACCCTGGGAGGTGTAGCTGAGGGCGAAGTCGGCGCCGGCGCGGTAGATGGCTTCGAGGTTCCGCGAGTGGGTGATGCGGCTCAGGATGAGGACCTCGGGGTTGAGCCGGCGGCAGTAGACCGCCAGGTAGATGTTCATGGCGTCGTCGCTGCCGGACAGCACCACCGCGGGGGTGTTGCTGAGACCCGCCTCCATGATCAGGTCCCGGTCCGCGGCCTCGCCGAGGAAGAGCCGGCTGGGAATCTCGCCGATGCGCGCCCGCAGGGCCTCGTTGCGCTCGATGAGATGCACGTCCACTTCCTTGCGCCGCAGCGCCCGGGCCGTGGCCCGCCCCACCTTGCCGCCGCCGATGACGAGCACCGGGTTGTAGTTGATGTCGTAGATCACCAGCAGCAGGTTGAGTTCCAGGATCTGCTGCTCGGTGCCCGCCACCATCAGCAGGCTGGAATGGGAGAGGTACGTGTCGGGCCGGGCGGGCAGGAGCTTGCCGCGATCCCACACGCTGACGACCTCCAGGCCGGTGGCTTCGCGGATTTGCGTCTCGCGAATGGTGCGGCCGGCGAACGGCGTGTTGTGCACGGCGAACTCGGCGATTCGCAGGTCGCGGATGCCGCCGATGACGTGCACCTCGGCATGGCCGGCGTTGACGCGGTTGGCGAGCCGTTCCGCGAGTTGCTGGTGCAGCGGCAGCACATGGGTGCAGCCGCTCAGTTCCAGCACGTCGATGGCGTCCTCGGTCTCGGCGGTGGCGATGATGGGGACGTTTGGGGCCATGTCGCGCGCCGTGATGGTGATGTTGGTGTTCACCGCGTCGCCGAGGTTGGCGAGGATGAGACGCGCGCGTGACGCCCGCATGTTGACGTAGGTCTGCCGGCTGTCCACGTCGCCGGCGATGACCGAGAGCCCCTCGCGGTGCTTGCGGGCGGCCTCCGCGGGGTCCGGCTCGATGACGCGGTAGGGGATGTCGTAAAGGGCCAGCCGCTCGATCAGGCCCGTCGCCAGCGCGTCGTAACCGCAGATGATGACGTGGTCCGCGAGGTCATCCGGCACTTGGCGGGGCGCGCGGCCGCGTATCTGGGATTCCAGCCACGGCCCGTAGAACGAACGGATCAGGGTGAAGGGCAGCAGGATGAGCAACAGGATGATGCCCGACAGGAGGACGAGGATGCTGAAGATCCTTCCCAGGTCGCTGTCGAAGACGATGTCGCCGAACCCCAGCGTGCTCATGACCGTCAGGGCCCAGTAGAACCCCGTGACCCAGGAGTGGTCCTTGCCTTCCACGCCGACCATGATGACGTGGAAGAGGACGGAATAGACGGTGATGATGCCCACGAGGATGCCGACGAACTTGAGCAGCACCCCGAGGTTGCGCCGGGTTTCCGGATGCTCCATGAAGGAGACGAGCAGGCTGACGAGGACTTTCACGACAAGACCGTAAGTGCTTCAGGACCTCTTTTGGGGACCACGACAGGGTCGGCCCGGGTCAGCTCTCCGCCAGCCAGCGTCCGATGCCCACGAGCTCCGAATCCTTGCGAAAGTAACCGAGCAATTGAACGCCCAGCGGCATTTCGTCGAGCGCCAGCAGCGGCAGGTTCAGGGTGGGAACGCCCACCACCGACGAGAGCTCGCCGTAGATGGAGTTGCCCACCGGCATGCCCACGGGCGCGGCGTCCACCGAGTTCAGCGTGATGAACGCGTCGGTGCCGCGCGCCATGGCTTCCCATTGCCGGCGGAAGGCATGGCACCAGTCCAGCGCCCGCGCATAGTCCGCGGGTGTGAGGCTCCGGCCCGCCTCCACCCGCTCCCGTACGCGCTCGCTCAAGAGCTCGGGGCAGCGGTCGGCGTAGAGCGCCAGCGGGTAGCGCCCTTCATAGGTGAGCATGAGCAGGATCACCTCGGGCAGTTCCCGGAGCTTCCGCTCCAGCGCCTCCACGTCGGGGTCCTCGGCCCGGCCCGCCACCGCCACGCCCCTGGACCGCAACGTCTCCACGTAACCTTCGAAGACCGCCCGGGTGTCGTCCGCGGTGACGTCCCATCCGGCGCTTTCCAGCCGGACAACCCGCCCGGGCTTGCGCGCGGGCGGCAGCGTGGGCTCGCCGTTGAGACTCGGATGGCCCGGGTCGCCGCCGGCGCCGTGGGAGATGTACCAGGCCGTGCCCCACATGTCCTCCAGGGTGCCCGCGAGAATCCCCAGATGGGCCAGGCTTGGGGCCGACGGGAATCCCCCCAGGGTGTTGATGGCGCCGTAGGAGGCCTTGATGGCGTAGGTGCCGCAGTAGGCCGCCGGCCGCAGCACCGAGCCGCGCACCTGGGTGCCGGTGGCCGCCGGCACCATGCCCGCGCCCACCGCGGCGGCGCTGCCGCTGGAGGAGCCCCCGGGCGTGCGCGACACGTCCCACGGGTTGCGGGTGGGTCCGGGGGCGGCAAAGGCGAACTCGGTGGTTACCGTCTTGCCCAGGATGAGCGCGCCGCCCTTGCGCAGGGCGTGGACCGCGGCGCCGTCCCAGCCGGTGTGGAAGTCCTTGAGCACCGGGCTGCCCACTTCCATGGGCATGTCCTCGGTTTCGTGGACGTCCTTGATGGCCAGGGGCATGCCGTCCACTACCGAGAGCGGCCGTCCGTCCTTGTAGCGCGCGCCGGCGGCGTCGGCCGCCTTGCGGGCGCCGTCCACGTTCATCCGCACGAAGGCTTTGACTTCCGGCTCCAGCGCGTCGATGGTCTCCAGGCAGCGCTCGAGATACGCCCGCGGGGTGTCGCCGCCGTCGAGAAAGGAAGGGACCGCGGACGCGTAGCACAAGAGCTTCGCGGTCGCGGGGTCGTAGGGAACTTTCCGTCCAGCCATGGGCTCCTTTCGGGGTTGCGCGCGCCGCGTCGTCGCGGCGGCCTGTCCACGGGCCGTCACGGGCGCGTGAATACTTGGCATTATAGACAACAAAATGCCAAGACAAAACGATGAACAACCCATGGATTCCCGCTTCCGCGGGAATGACGGTTCGGGGGGTCCGTGTGCTCGCGGGAGTCCTCCTCCTGGCGACGGTCTGCGCCGCCCCGGCCGCGGCGTCGGAGCGCCTGCTGGTTTTCGCCGCCGCCAGCCTTCAGGGCGCGGTGGACGCCGTCGCGCAAGGCTTCGAGCGCGCGGGCGGCGCACGGGTCGCGCTCTCCTTCGCCGCCAGTTCCACCCTGGCCCGGCAGATCGAGCAGGGCGCCGCCGCGGACGTCTACGTGTCGGCGAGTCCCAAGTGGATGGACCGGCTGGAGCGCCGGCGCTGGCTGCGGCCGGGCACCCGCGGCGACCCGCCCGGCAACCCGCTGGGGGTGGGGGGGCCCGCGGGGGGCGGCCGGGCCCCCGCGGCCGCCTGCTCGGCAACCGGCTGGTGTGGGTGGCGCCGGCGGGGAGCGCCGCGCCCGTGACCATTCATTCCGGGTTTCCGCTGGTCCGCCTCCTGGAGGGAGGGCGGCTCGCCATGGGTGATCCGAGCTACGTCCCCGCGGGAGTGTACGCCAAGGCCGCGCTCCAGACCTACGGGGTGTGGAAGGCGGTGGCGGGCCGGGTGGCCGGCACCGCGGACGTGCGCCGGGCGTTGGCCCTGGTGGCGCGCGGCGAGGCGCCCTACGGCATCGTCTACGTCACCGATGCCCTTGCGGACCCGAAGGTGGCGGTGGTGGGCACCTTTCCGGTGCACTCCCACCCGCCCATCCACTATTCGGTGGCCGTGCCCGCCGCCAGCGACCACCCGCAGGCCGAGCGGTTCCTGAGCTTTCTCTGGTCGCCCAAGGCCCGGTCGGTGTTCGAGGCCCACGGCTTCACGGGGCGGGAGCCGTAGTGGCGCGTTCCACCGATCCCTTGACCCTTCCCACGGTGCCGTCCCCATGTGGTCCCTGAGCCCGGCCGAGATCGAGGCCCTGCGCCTGAGCGTGCGCATCGCCGCCTGGAGCACGGTGGTCACCCTGCCCCTGGCGGTGCTGGCCGCGCACGTGCTGGCGCGCTACCGCTTCTGGGGCAAGGAGATTCTCAACGGCCTGTTGCACATGCCGCTGGTGCTGCCGCCGGTGGTCACCGGGTACCTCTTGCTGCTGCTGCTGGGGCGCCGCGGCCTGGTGGGGGCGTGGCTGGAAGAGACCTTCGGACTGGTCTTCGCCTTCCGCTGGACCGGGGCCGTGGTGGCGGCGGCGGTGGTGGCCTTTCCCTTGATGGTGCGGCCCATCCGGCTCTCCCTGGAAGCCGTCGACCAGCGCCTGGAGTCCGCCGCAAGGACCTTGGGAGCGAACCGTGTCTGGACCTGGCTCACGGTGACGCTGCCGTTGAGCCTGCCGGGCATGGTGGCGGGCGCGATCCTGGGCTTCACGCGGAGCCTGGGGGAGTTCGGCGCCACCATCACGTTCGTCTCCAACATCCCCGGAGAGACGCAGACGTTGTCGCTGGCGGTCCATTCCGCGCTGCAGGTGCCCGGCGGCGAGACCGGTGCCCTGCGTCTCACCCTAGTCATCGTGGCGGTCACCATCGTCGCGCTGGTGGCCTCGGAGATGCTCGGCCGTTATGTTGCCCGGAAGACGCGGGGGTACACGGCAAATGCTTGAAGTGGACGTGGAGCGCCGCCTCGGGGACTTCCGCATCGAGGCCCGGTTCCGCAGCGACCGTGGCGTCACCGCCTTGTTCGGCCGTTCCGGCGCGGGCAAGACCTCTATCGTGAACATGGTGAGCGGGCTCCTGAAGCCCGATCGCGGGCGGATCGAGGTGGACGGCCACGTGCTGTTCGACAGCGCCGGCGGCATCGACCTGCCGCCCTGGAAGCGGCGCATCGGCTACGTGTTCCAGGAGGGCCGCCTGTTCCCCCACCTGACGGTACGGCGGAACTTGTTGTACGGCCTGCGCTTCGCCCCCGCCGCCGAGCGCTACCTGACCATCGAACAGGTGGTCGCGCTGCTGGACCTGAGCGCGCTGCTGCCGCGCCGGCCGTGGTCCCTCTCCGGCGGCGAGAAGCAGCGCGTGGCCGTGGGCCGGGCGCTCCTGAGCAACCCACGGGTGCTGTTGATGGACGAGCCGCTGGCGTCTCTCGACGTCCTCATGAAGCGGGAGATCCTTCCCTACGTCGAGCGGCTCGACGAAATGGGCATTCCGATTCTCTACGTGAGCCACTCGCTGGACGAGGTGTCGCGCCTGGCGCGCAACCTGGTCCTCGTGTCCGCGGGGCGGGTTGCGGCCGCGGGCGAAGTGGACGAGATCCTGAACCGGCTGGAGCTGTGGTCGCCGGAGGACGAAACCGAGACCGGCACCATGTTGACCACCCGGGTCGCGCGCCACGACGCCGAGGCCGGCATCACGCATCTCGAATTCCGCGGCGGCGAGTTGCGCGTGCCGCTGGCGGAGATCCCCGAAGGGGTGGCCGTGCGCGTGTGGATCCGCGCGCGCGACGTCGGCGTGGCCACGGAGCGGCCGCGCGGGCTGAGCCTGCGCAACGTGCTCAGGGGGACCCTGGTGGAGATCGGTGGGGACCGTGCCGACGCCGGCCCCGTGACCGAGCTCAGGGTGCGCATCGGCGACACGACGCTCACCGCGCTGGTGACGCGGGGGGCGGTGCGCGAGTTGGCGCTGGCGCCGGGCCAGGAGGTCTACGCCCTCATCAAGAGCGCCAACCTCGACCGCCGGCAACTCAGCCTGGTGGCGGCCATGGCCGGCCCGGATCGGACACTCGTGTGAATACCGGATCTCGAAGCACCTTCTCGTCGCTGCGCAACCGGGATTTCCGCTACCTGTGGGCCGGCACCTGTTTCCTGAGCGGCGGGTTGTGGATTCAGCAAGTGACCCTGGGCTGGGCCACGTACGAGATGACGGGGTCATCCATATTGCTGGGGGCGATCAACGGCCTGCGTTTCGTGCCGTTCCTGTTCTTCAGTCCGCTGGCCGGCGTGGCAGCGGACCGCACGGACCGGCGCCGGCTCATGATGAGCACCCAGTGGTGTGTGCTGCTCACCGCGCTGAGCATGGGCGTGGTGGTGAGCCTGGGCCTGTTGCAGGTGTGGCACCTGTTCGCCTTCACGCTGGTGACCGGCGTGGTGTGGTCCTTCAGCGAGCCGGTGCGGCAGGCGCTCATCCCCGACGTGGTGCCGCGGGCGGAGCTGATGAACGCCGTGGCGCTCAACTCCGCGGCCTTCAACCTCACCAAGGTCATCGGCCCCAGCGTGGGTGGCGTGCTCATCGTCGCGTTCGGGCTGGCGGGCAACTTCTACATCCAGAGCGCCACGTACCTCTTCGTGCTGTGGATGATCTACCGGATGCATGTGCCCGAGCGGATCAGCGAGGCGGCGGCTTCTTCGGTTCTGAGCAACCTGCGCGAGGGCATCCGCTACGTGTGGTCCGACCCGGTGGTGTTCGCGGTCATGGCCACGGCCATGATCCCGCGCCTCTTCGCCATGCCCTACCAGGCGCTCTTGCCCATCTTCCAGAAGGACGTGCTGCAGGTGGGCGCGGACGGCCTTGGCCTCATGATGGCCGCGCCGGGCCTGGGCGCCATGCTGGCCATGCTGAGCGTCGCCCACTACGCCAGCCGGGTGAACCGGCCCGGGCTGCTGATGCTTGCGGCGCTGGTGCTCCAGGGGGTCTTCCTCGCCCTGTTCGCCCTGGTCCGTACGCTGACGCTGGCGCTGGCGACCTTGGTCGTCGTGGGCGGATTCCAGGTGCTGTTCATGTCCGTCTCCAACATGGTGCTGCACATGACCGTGCCGGACCAACTGCGCGGCCGGGTCATGAGCATCTACATGCTCGACCGCGGCATCACCCCCGCCGGAGCCCTGCTCGCCGGCGTCAGCGCCCACTTCATCGGCGCCCCTTACACCGTCCTGGGCATGGGCGCCCTCGTACTCGCGCTGGCCGCCGTGGTGATCCTGTTCCTGCCGGGCCTGAGGAAGGTGCGCGCCTGAACGGACAACGTTTCTCAAGAGGAGGAGGCGACGAGAATCATTGCGATCGGTGAAAAAAGGTGCAAAACGGAGAGTCTGAGTCATGTCGCGATACCCTGCATTGATCGACGGGAGAAAAGGGGCCTATGGCGTTACGTTCCCCGACCTCCCAGGCATTGTCGCCATGGGGAAGTCCATAGACGAGGCGATGCTCAATGCCGAAGAAGCGCTCCGCGACTACGCGATCGAAACGGAGAAGGATGACGGGGCGCTCATTACGCCGAGCGATCCGGAGCGGGTGGAACCGGAAGGCGGGCAGACCTTGGTGTCCATCCCACTGATCCGACTCTCGGGACGGAGCGTTCGCAGGCATATGACCCTCGACGAGGGAGTCGCCGCGTTCATCGACAGTGAGGCGCGAAGGCGCGGTATGACCCGTACCGCCTATGTCGAGTGGATGGCGCGCCGCGTTGCCGAGATGGGCGGCTGATCCGCCCAAGCGCTTGCGCTGCGCCATGGGCCGAGGATGAATAGAAGAATGACGCCACACAATGGCACATGGGTCGATCTCGACCGGGGCATCGTCAGCCGGGAGATCTTCGTTGACGAGGGCATCTATCGCTCCGAGCTGGAGCGGATCTTCGCGCGCGCGTGGCTCTTCGTGGGGCACGAGAGCCAGATCCCCGAGGCCGGCGACTTCTTTCTTTCCCGCATGGGGGACGAGTCGGTCATCCTGACGCGCGATCCGCAGAGCCGGATCCACGTGCTGCTCAACACCTGCCGGCACAGGGGCATGAAGGTGTGCCGTTACGACCAGGGCAACACCTCGGTGTTCACCTGCCCGTACCACGGTTGGAGCTACTCCACCGACGGCGGCCTGGTGAAGACGCCCGGGGACCTCTATGGCGTGCCGCAGTACCGCGCGGGCTACGGCGAACAGCTCGACAAGTCCGAGTGGGGGCTGATCCACGCGGCGCGGATAGAGCTGTACAAGGGGACCGTCTGGGCCGCCTGGGACGCGTCCGCGCCGTCCTTCGAAGAGTACCTGGGAGGAATGCGCCTGTACCTGGACGCGCTTCTGGACGCGCGGGACGGCGGCGAGGGCGGCTCGGAGGTGCTCGGCGGGGTGGTCAAGTGGCGCATGCCGTGCAACTGGAAGTTCGCCGCCGAGAACTTCGCCTGGGACACCTATCACAGCCCCACCACGCACAAGTCGGCGGAGATCGCCGGGGTCGGGCCGGGGGGCGAGGGCCAGGAGCGACACGGCTCGGCGCACCGCAACCAGGCCAGGCGGTTCACCAGCGGGCTGATGGCGTTTCCCGCCCTGGGGCATGCCACCATCACGGGGCCGCCGGAGGTGGGCGCCGAGGCGTGGTTCCCCGAGTTCCCCAACGACCCGGCGGTGGCGGAGTACTTCGAGGCGGTGGAGGCCAGGCGGCGCGAGCGGCAGAAGGGCAAGGTCACCGTCACCCCCGGCAACGGCAGCATCTTTCCCAACACCTCGTTCCATCCCTGGTTCCCGCGCACCATGGTGGTGTGGCATCCGCTGGGCGCGGGGCGGACCGAGGCGTGGCGCTGGTACCTCGTGGACCGGGACGCCCCCTGGGAGGTCAAGGACCTGCTGCGCCGCTACTACATGCGCTTTTCCGGCCCCGCGGGCATGGTGGAGTCCGACGACATGGACAACTGGGTCTACGCCACCGAGGCCAGCCGGGGCACGATCGCGCGCCGCTACCCCTACAACTACGGCATGGGGCTGGGGTTCGCGCAGCCCGTGGAGAACCTGCCGGACGCGGTGACCGTCAAGGCGTCCTTTTCCGAGGAAGGCGCCCGGGCGTTCTACCGGCGCTGGTCGGAGCTGATGAATGACCGGCCGTAGGATCAAATCGGCGGGAGAGACGGCTCCGCGCGGGTTGCCGCCGGCGACGCCGCCGGGCAATGCGTCGCCGGACGGCGGAACTCCGGCCGCGGACCGTGCCGGGAAAGGCCTCGCCTACCTGCTGCTTGCTCAGGAGGTACACGAGTTCCTGTGCGCCGAGGCGGACCTGCTGGACGAGCGCCGCTACGAGGAGTGGCTCGACCTCCTGACCGAGGATGTCTCCTACTGGGCGCCCATGCGCCGGAACGTCCAGTTCGGCCACTGGGACACGGAGAACACCCGCCAGGGCCGGGACATGAACTGGTTCGACGAGGGCAAGAGCACCCTGCGGCTGCGCATCAAGCAGATCGCCACCGGAGTGCACTGGGTGGAGGAGCCCGCGCCGCGGGTCTCCCGGCTGATCACCAACGTCCACGGCATCCGCGCCACCCCGAGCCTGGAAGACCCCGAGGAGGTCGGCGTCAAGTACCGCGTGCTGATCTACCGCAACAAGCTCGAGGACAGCACCGACGTCTTCGCCGGCAAGCGCGAGGACGTGCTGTGCAAGGTGGACGGCCGGTGGAGGATCCGCAAGCGCGTCATGCTGCTGGACCAGAGCGTGCTGCTGGCCGCCACCATGCCGTTCGTGCTGTGAGGAGCTGACCGCCGGCCCATCCACGGGAACGGGCAGGGCACGACACTAGGTCAGACGTCGATGAAAAGCTCGCGCAGGTCGGGCCGGCGCGAGATCAGCCCCTGGGCCATGGAGTAGTCCAGGAACTTCTCCAACCCCTTGCGGTTGGCGTCGAGGCCGTGGGGCCAGGGATCGGGGCCGAGAACCTCCGCGGTGCCGTCCACGTACTCGGAGAACCACGGCAGCACCCCGGCCGTGCTCACTCTCTCGAGCCGCTTGAAGAAGGCTTCCTTCTCCTTCCTGAGCACCCGCTCCACCTTGCGCGCGATCCCGGGCCCCTTCTCCAGGTGCTTCTCCCCGAGGGCCATCAGGTGCATGAGCGGGATGACGCCGTGCTTGCGGTAGTATTTCCGCTCCCGCTCCACGGCGTCGGGAAAGAGGCAGCGCACGGCGCCGTCGGGCACCGGCGGCCTGGTCAGGTGCGCGTAGATCACCGCGTCGAGCTTCTTCTCCAGGAGCCAGTCGAAGAGCCGCGCTTCCCCGCCCGCGTTCTCCACCTTGCCGGCGAGTTCCCGGGGCAGCCTGACCCGCTCCACCCGTCCGGTGACCCAGTGGATGTCCTCCGGCTTGACGCCGTAGTCGTCCTGCAGGATGCCGCGAATCCACACCGCCGCGGTCATGTGATAGTCCGGCACCCCCACGCGCTTGCCCTTGAGCTGCTCTCCGCTCACCAGCCTGCTGCCCCGGCGCACGAACAGCGCCGAGTGGCGGAAGCGCCGGGAGGTGAAGATCGGCAACGCCTTGTAGGCGCGCCAGCCCTGCTCCCGCATCATCGTGTAACTCGACAGCGAAAGCTCGGTGACGTCGTAGCGCGGCGACTTCAGCACCCGCCGGAACAGCTTGTTCGGCGGGTCCACGTAGTGCCAGCGAATGTCCAGCCCGTACGCTTGGTGGCGCCCGCTCGTGAGCGCGCCGAAGAACGGGTAGTCGTTGCTGGCCACGGTGAGGGGGGTGAGACCGGGATCGTTCGTTGATGGTTTGTCGGCCAAGTCCTTCTCCTTCCGGGGCGGGCTAGTGTGGTGTCTCACAAATACGCTTATGAATCTGCGGGTCCTTTTGGCCGTCGGCTGCGTTGCTCTTCCTCGCGTGGTACCCGCCACTGCTCGTCATCGCGCCTTGCCGACGACCAAAATGCCCTCGCAGATTCATAAGCGTATTTGTGAGACACCACACTAGCGGATCGCATTCGGGTTTCGGTGAGCGACTTGCGTCACCAGTGTGTCAAAGAAGTCCCCGAACGGGCGTGAGGTCCCAACGATTGCCGGCGATGAACCGAAGTTGACCTTGACGAGTACGAAATCTTCGATGGTCCCGGTAGTCCAGGACGGCGGTCTCCTGCCGGACAGGGATGTCAGCCGGTCGAAAATGATGTCGGACCACTTCGCGTGATGTTTGGTGGATACCGTGTCCTGTCCAATATCGAAGACCATGACATAGCCGATGGCTATTTCGGGAGAATGAAGTTGCGCGTTCGCCGCTTCTCCAATCAGATCGTCGACCCTGTTCGGAACCGTCCCGGGAATGTTTTTGAGGATGGATTTCAGGGAAATGCCGAGGCGAAACTTCCCGTCGTACTCCCACGCGACATCCCATTGCTTTTCTCTTCCCGCACCGGGTATAGCCACTTCCTTCTCGACATCTTTCAAACCGCGGCGTTCGAGTTCCTGAACGCAATAGTCGGCGAGCGTTTGGAGCCGGAGGGTGGACGTGGTCCTGCCTTCGACAACCGCAATACGGTAAAGGTCCTGGACCGCCTCGTCGAGGGAGATCATGCTCGCGGTTCGTCTTGGCAGGTGGCAGGGCAGTGTTATCCCATCACGGCTTTCTTCCTTGACGGGACGGCTTCGGTGGGGATTTCGCCGGACGTAACCCTTACGTCCTTCAACAGGTCACTGGTCTGATTCCGGAGCCGGCTCAGAGCAGCCTTCATGTATACAGGATCGATTTCGATACCTATGCTGTTCCGGCCGCAACCGGCGGCCGCAATCTGGGTCGAGGCTGTTCCTGTAAACGGATCGAGCACTGTATCCCCTACAAAGCTGAACATGCGGATCAACCGCTCGGCCAGCTCCACCGGGTAGGGTGCCGGGTGGGTCCGTGTCGAGGTGCCTTGAACATCGGTCCAGACCTGACGGAAGAGCTTCTGGAAGTAATCCTTGGGAAGCAGACTCAGGATCCTCGCCGCTGTCGAAGGTTTGCGATAGCCCCCGGGCTTCCTCTGCATGAGGATGAACTCGACGTCGTTCTTGAGGACCGCGTTGGGCTCGTAGGGCTTTCCCAGAAATCCGCCCCCGCCCCGATCGACCTCGTAGGCTGCGTTGGCGATCTTGCTCCAGATTATAGGCGCCAGATTGTCGAATCCGAGTCTGCGACAGCGCTCTTGTATGGAGGCGTGCAGGGGCACCACCGTATGCCGCCCGGAGTTCTTGCGTCTGGAGAGACACACATCGCCCACGACGCAGACGAGACGTCCACCGGGAATCAACGCCCGGTGGCAGATACGCCAAACTGCGTCCAGTTGGTCGAGAAATTCGTCATAGTCCTCGATCCAACCCAATTGGCCCGCGGTGCGGCGGTATTCCTTGAGCGTCCAGTAAGGCGGCGACGTCACTACCAAATGGACCGATTCGGCCGGAAAATCGGCGGCGCGGGCGTCGCCCAACAATAGCTCGTGGCGCGTGGGGACACGGCGCATCGCGGCTTCGAGCGCCGTCATGGAGGCGGAGTCTTTCGCAAGCCGCGGGAGGTCCCGTGCAGGATCCTTCAGGATACGAAGTGCATCGGGAATAAAGGCGTCGAGATGGTCTTGGGGGGACATTAGGCCTCTCCTGGCGACCAGAATATCCTACCTGATCTCACGGCAAAGGCAACGGCCTGAGCATGGGGGCGCTGTACGAGAGTTCTTGTCAGCAGGAAGTCGATCCCTCCACGTATCTCACGGGAAGTGTTGGTTAGAGGTTGGGTTCACGCGGGCGGGCTGGTCGACGCCGTGTTTGTATCTGATGAAGAAGGGAACCCGCTGCAGCGCACCTCGTCGCCGATGTCGAACCGCATCAGGTCTTCGCCCAGTACCAGCGGCCCGCTGTAGGCGGTGCGGGTGGCCGGGATCAGGTCGGCGTCGGTGGCTTCGCCGAAGAGGAGGATGTGGTTGTAGACGGCGAGCCGGGGGCGGGTGCGCGTGAACACCTTGCCGGCGTCTTCCGGCGTCGTGTGGTTGCGGCGGATGCGTTCCAGGTTGGAGCGCTCCAGGCCCTCGCCCATGCCGTGGGTGACCTCGTGGACCAACAGGTCCACGTCCTGCGAGTGGGCCATGAGGTTCTCGTTGAAGGTGGTGTCGCCGGACAGCACCGCGGAGCGGCTGTTGCAGTCGATGCGGTAGCCGAAGGCGTCGAGCTGCTCGCCGCCGTGATCGACCCTGAAAGCGGTGACGCGGACGCCGCCCGACTCGAAGACCACGCCCTCTTCGATCTCGGTGGATTCGAGCTTCACGCCGTCGGCGTTGTAGCTGTGGCTGCGCACGCGGATGTCGGTGGCGAACGCCAGGGGCAGGTGTTCGGCCATCTGGTTCGTGCCCTCGGGTCCCCACACCTTGAGCGGCACGGTGCGCCGGCCCCAGGGCCGTCCGATCCAGCCGGTGAGCCATAGATCGGTGAAACCCACCACGTGGTCCGAGTGATGATGGGTCAGGAACATGCCCGTGATGTCGCCGAAGGGAATCCCGAGTTGGTGCAGCCGTTGCAACGCGCCGCGCCCCGCGTCGAACAGGAACTTCTCGCCCCCTGCCTCCACGAGCGTGCTCGGCCCGAAGCGGTGGAGCACGGGCGGCGGCGCCCCGGTGCCCAGAAGGGTCACGCGAAAGACATCGTTGGATTTATCTTCCATGCCGGCTCCCTACCGATCCGCCCGGATGCGGCTTAGTGGGCACTTCCGATCCGGCCCGTAGGCTCCTCGTCTCAGGAGGTAGTGACATGGCCAAAACCGAGTACCTTAGCCTCTCGAAACGCATTATCGACCGTCTGTCGGTCGATGACAAGGACACCGTGTTCTGGGACCGTGACCTTCCCGGATTCGGCATCCGGGTCCATCCCTCGGGCGCCAAGGTCTACGTCGTGCAGACGCGTGTCTTCGGCCGCTCCAAGCGCGTCACCGTGGGCCGCCACGGCGAGCTTTCCGCCGACCAGGCCCGCAAGGAAGCCGCCCGGATCATTGGCCGCATCAAGGCGGGCGAGTCTGCACCCTTGGCGGAACCTTCCGCCGCCCCCGACGGTCGCAGACCTGGCCGAACGCTACCAGCGCGAGTACGTGGCCATGCACTGCAAGCCCTTGACCGTGTCCCACTACGGTCTCATGCTCCGCAAGCACATCGTGCCGACGCTGGGAAAGCTTCTGGTTTCAGAGGTCGAGCGCAAGCACATCATGGCGTTTCAGGACGGTCTGAGGGACATGCCCACGGTGGCGAACCGGGCCGTGGAAATCCTTGTCAAGATGTTCAACCTGGCCGATGCGTGGGGATGGCGTCCTTCGGGCAAGAACCCGTGCCGTTTCGTACGCCGCTACAAGGTCGAGAAGCACCACGAGCGGTTCCTGACCCCCGAGGAACTCTACCGGCTCGGTCGGGCGCTGGCGACGCGCTCGCCGCCTCGGACTATGTCCCAGTGGTGACCAAGAGCTGCGCACGTTCGGCGACGACGCGGCGCGCCCCGCCTACATCGTCAACGAGCGCGGCGTCGGCTACCGCATGGCCCGGCCCGGCGAGAACGACTGAGTCGCCGGTCCGGACAGGGATGACCGCGAGGCCCTCGCGGCGGCAATCCATCGCCGCCCCAGCGATGGCATCGCGATGCCCGCCGGGCCCCGACACCGGCTGGGACAGGGGCAGCTTTCAGAGTTCCGGCAGGGGCCGACCCTACTCGGCCGGGCCTTCGCGCGCGGGTGTGTCTTCGAACCCGTCAAGCTCCCGTGCGAGCCGCGCGACCGCGGGTCCCGCCCGCGCAAGGGCCGGTCCGGGATCGGCGCGGGATTCGGCGTGAATGAGTTCCGCGATGCACGCGCCAAGAACCGCCATGCCGGCGGCGTCGAGACCCCGCGTGGTCGCCGCGGCGACGCCCAGGCGCAGCCCGGTCCACTTCGAGGGATTGCGCGCGTCGAACGGCACCGGGTTCCGGTTGGAGGTGATGCCGGCCCTGGCGAGCGCGGTCTCCGCTTGGCTTCCGAGGAGCCCCACCGAGGCAAGATCGAGCAGCACCATGTGGGTGTCGGTGCCGCCGCCGACGATACCGAGGCCGCGGTCGGCGAGCGCGGCGGCAAGAGTCCGCGCGTTCTCGACGACGCGCCGCCCGTAGTCCCTGAACTCCGGGCGAAGCGCCTCGCCCAGGCACACCGCCTTGGCGGCGAGCACGTTCGAATGGAGGCTCCCCTGGACGCCGGGGAACACGGCGGACTGGATGCGCTTGGCGAACGCGTCCGAGTGCGCGAGGATGACGCCGCCCCTGGGGCCGCGCAGGGTCTTGGTCGTGGTGCAGGTCACGATGTCGGCGTGCGGCAGGGGCGAGGCGTGCACGCCCGCCGCAACCAGACCCGCGATATGGGCCATGTCGACCAAGAGCCGGGCTTCGACGGCTTCGGCGATTCGGCCCATGCGTTCGAAGTCGATCGCCCGCGGATAGGCCGAGCCGCCGGCGATCAGCAGCGCCGGGCGCACCTCGCGGGCGCGGGCCTTTATCGCGTCGTAGTCGAGCAGACCAGTCTCCCGGTCCACGCCGTAGTGATGGGAGTCGAACCAGCGCCCCGAGAGGTTGGCTCCGGCGCCGTGGCTGAGATGCCCGCCCGCCGCCAGGTCCAGGCTCAGGATACGGTCTCCGGGGCGCAGCAACACGAAGAACACGGCCTGGTTCGCCTGCGTGCCGGAGTGTGGCTGAACGTTGGCATAGGCTGCGCCGAAGAGGTCCTTTGCGCGCTCGACGGCGAGGCGCTCGACAATGTCGACATGCTCGCCGCCGCCGTGGAAGCGGTTTCCAGGATAGCCCTCCAGCGTCTTGTTCCCGATCTCGTGGCCGAGCGCCTCGCGCACTGCCCGGCTCATGACGTTCTCGGATGCGATGAGCTCGATCTGTTCGCGCTGGCGGCGCGTCTCGCCGTCGAGCGCTTCCGCCACCGCCGGATCGGTGTCGGCAAGGGAACGCCGGGCATGGGCGGCGGGACTGTCGTTCGCGTGCATGGGCGATCTCATCCGGTACCGGAACGCAGGCATGGCCGCCTTGCCGCGAGGGTCAAGACAACCATGAGTGTATTATCCCGAGACCTGCAGGGACGCAACCGCCAGATATTCCAGCGAGACAGTCTCAGGATGTCTTCTTCCAGAGGTTCTGCGAACACCTGATGGAGGCCGACGGGATCGACGCTGCGGATCTCGATCCTCCCCTTGTCGATGCCGGTTCGGCAAGGGCGAAGTTTCGCCTCCGGGCGTGATGGGGCCTGAATCTCGGTCGCGTGACGCCGGAAGGCGAGGGAACCGCGGTATTCGTTTCTTCGTATGGTCCGGGACGGCGGTTTCGTGGTAGCCTCACCATGAGGGTGAACGGGATCGAAGGGGTCGTTCGCCGGAATCAGCACCTTACGATGAATACGTCGGTGTCCATGGAAACGCCGTCCGGCAAGGCCGCGGCGGATGAGAATTTCCCGGTGGGCTCGTGGCTCTTGCCGGCGCGCCTGCGCCCGCATATCGCCATCTTCTACGCCTACGCCCGTGCCATCGACGACATCGCCGACAACCCGGCCCTGTCGCCCGCCGACAAGATCGCGCGGCTCGAGTGTTTCGCCGACGCGGTTACCGGCGCCGGTGCGCCGGACCCGGCTTTCCGCAAGGCGCACGCGATCCGGCGCAGCTTGGCCGAGACCGGTGTGACGCCCCGGCACTGCGTGGACCTGACCCGGGCGTTCAAGCAGGACGCGGTCAAGCTGCGCTACGACGACTGGGACGATCTCATGGGTTACTGCGACCTGTCGGCGGCGCCGGTGGGCCGCTACCTGGTGGATCTGCACGGCGAGTCGCCCGCGGCTTACCCGGCCTCCGATGCCCTGTGCAACGCCCTGCAGGTGCTCAACCATCTGCAGGACTGCGGTGACGATTACAGGACATTGAACCGTGTCTACCTGCCGCGGGAGTGGATGTCGTCGGCGGGCGCGGATGTCGAAGCTCTCGCTCATGGGGCGGCCGGCGCGCCGCTGCGGCGGGTGCTGGACCGCTGCCTCGACTACACGGACCGCCTCCTGGAAACCGCGGACGCGCTGCCGGGGCACCTGCGCAACCTGCGTTTCGCCATGGAGGCCGCGGTCATCGTCGCCATCGCATGGAGGCTCGGCGCGGAACTGCGCCGGCGCGATCCGCTGGCCGAAAGGGTGGTGTTGACCAAGGCCCAGTACGCGGCGTGTTGCGCGCGCGGCATCGGCCGGGTGCTGTTCGAACGGGCCTTGCGGCGGCACCGCGCGCCGAAGCCGCCTCGTTCCGGCACGCGCGGGGGTGAGGATTCGTCGGATGCCGGAGGGTAGACCCACGGCGGGCGTGGCGGCCGCGGCGGAACGGCCCGCGGAGCCGTGGACCCATGTCCACCGGGTGGTGGCACGCTCGGGCACGTCGTTCCTGTGGGGCATGCGCGTGCTGCCGGCGGAGCGCCGTCGCGCCATGTACGCCATCTACGCGTTCTGCCGCGAGGTGGACGACGTGGCCGACGAACCGGGGGACAGCGCGGAGAAGAGGCGCGGATTGGCGGCGTGGCGGGAAGAGATCGCGCGGCTCTACGCGGGCGAACCGCGGTGGCTGACGACCAGGGCGCTGCTGCAACCCGTGCAACGCTACGACCTGCCGCGGGAGGAGTTCCTCGCCGTCATCGACGGCGTGGAGACCGACACGGCGCCGGCGGTCCGGATGGGGACCCTGGAGGACCTGCTGCGCTATTGCCGCAAGGTGGCCGGCGCCGTGGGGATGCTCTCCATCCACGCGTTCGGCGTGCCTCGGGACCCGGGATACCAGATCGCCGAGACCCTCGGGAACGCCGTGCAGATCACCAACATCCTGCGCGACGTGAAGGAAGACGCGGCCGAGGAGCGCCTCTACGTCCCCCTGGACCTGATGGAGCGGCACGGCGTGCCGGAGAGTCCCCTGAGCGCGGTGTGCGACCAGCCGGGTTTCGCGGCGGCGTGCGCGGAGCTGGCGGGGATCGCGCGCGACCACTACGCCGGCACCGAGCGGTTGCTGGCCCGCCTCGGGCGCCGCCAGATCCGCCCCATCGTGCTCATGATGGCGGTCTATCGAGAGACGCTCCGGCGCCTGGAGGTGCGGGGCTGGACACACCTGGAGCGGCCCGTGCGGCTGGGCAAGCCGCGCAAGCTGTGGCTCGCGTTGCGCTACGGCCTTCTCTGACCCGCCTTCTTCGTGGCTCTGACCTATGTCATCGGCGCCGGCGTGGCCGGCCTTTCCGCCGCCGTTTCGCTGGCCCGGGCGGGGCGCGCCGTGACCCTGTACGAAGCCAGCGGGCAGGCCGGCGGCCGCTGCCGTTCCTACTTCGACGACAGGCTCGGGTGCGCCATCGACAACGGCAACCATCTCCTGCTCACCGGCAACCGCTCCACCATGGGTTACCTGGCGGACATCGGTGCCGCCGATGAGCTGGTGGGGCCGGCGCAGGCGTGTTTCCCGTTCCTGGACCTGCGCACCGGCGAGCGCTGGCGCCTGCGCCCCAACGCCGGGCGGCTGCCCTGGTGGATTCTCGACCCGCGCCGGCGCGTGCCCGGCACGCGCGCGTCCGAGTACCTTTCCGGCCTCCGTATCGCGCTGGCGGGCGCGGAGCGTACCGTGACCGACTGCCTGGGCGACCACGGTCCCCTGTTCGAACGGTTCTGGGAACCGTTGGCCGTGGCCGCGCTCAACAGCCCGGCACGGACCGGCGCCGCGCGCCTGCTGTGGCCGGTGTTGCGCGAGACCTTCGCCAAGGGAGAGGCCGCCTGCCGGCCGCGCATCGCCCGCACCGGCCTCTCCGGAACGTTCGTGGGCCCGGCGCTGGAGCTGTTGCGCCGGCGCGGCGCCGCTGTCCGGTTCGGCACCCGGTTGCGCGCCATAGCCGGCGAGGGCGGCGCGGCGCACAGCCTGGACTTCGGCACCGAGGCGGTGGCCTTGAAGGACGGCGACAGCGTGGTCCTGGCGCTGCCGCCCCACGCCGCGGCGAACCTGATACCGGGCCTCGCCGTCCCCGACGAGAGCCACGCCATCGTCAACGCCCACTTCCGATTGCCCGAGGGCGGCGGCCTCCCCTCTGACCTGCCGTTCCTCGGGCTCGTCGGCGGGACGGCGCAATGGCTGTTCGTCCGCGGCGACGTCGCGTCCATCACCATCAGCGCGGCCGACGGCATGGTCGACGAGGACGCCGACGCCATCGCCCGCAAGACATGGCGCGACGTCGCCGCCGCCCTGGGGCGCCCCTTGTGGCCGCTGCCGCCGTACAGGGTCGTCAAGGAGAAACGCGCGACGTTCGCGCAGACGCCCGCGCAGGTGAAGCTCCGCCCGGGGACCCGGAGCCGGTTCCCGAATGTGTATCTGGCGGGGGACTGGATCGACACCGGACTGCCCGCCACCATCGAAAGCGCCGTGCGCGCGGGCCACATGGCCGCGCGTGCCATCGGCGGCGCCGTTCCGTAGCGACCGGAAGATTGACCCTCGGGTGCCGGTGCTGCATAGTGAATTCGACATGGGCCAAGAGACTGCACTGCCGGATCGGAGGGAATCAGTGGCCAAACGACCCTTGCGAGTCATCCTGGCGCAGCCTAGAGGCTTCTGCGCCGGCGTGGTCCGGGCGGTGGACATCGTGGAGCGCGCGCTTGAGATCTACGGCGCCCCGGTCTACGTGCGGCACGAGATCGTCCACAACAAGCACGTGGTGGAGGGCTTGCGCGAGAAGGGAGCGCGCTTCGTCGAGAAGGTCTCCGACATTCCGAAGGGCGCGGTCACGGTGTTCAGCGCCCACGGCGTCGCCCGCAAGGTGGAGGATGCGGCGGACGGGCGCGGCCTCCAGGTCATCGACGCCACCTGTCCGCTGGTGAGCAAGGTCCACGTCGAGGCACAGCGCTACGCGCGGCAGGGCCATGAGGTGGTGCTCATCGGCCACGCCGGCCACCCGGAGGTCGAGGGCACCATGGGGCAGGTACCGGGCACGGTGCACCTGGTGTCCAATCTCGAGGACGTGGCGGAGCTGAGCCCCGCCGATTCGGCGAAGCTCTCCTACGTGACGCAGACCACCCTCAGCGTGGATGATACCCGCGAGATCATCGCGGCCCTGAAGTCCCGTTTCCCCGAGATCCGCGGGCCGGACGTGAAGGACATCTGCTACGCGACCCAGAACCGGCAGACCGCCGTGCGGCTCCTGGCGTCGGAGTCCGACGTGATCCTGGTCATCGGCGCGGACTACAGCTCCAACTCGAACCGTCTGCGGGAGATCGGCGAGGAGGTCGGAACCGTCAGCTACCTCATCCCGGACGCCACGGGCCTCGATCCGGCTTGGCTGGAAGGCGTTGAATCCGTGGGGATCACCGCCGGCGCATCGGCGCCCGAGGATCTGGTGCAGGGATTGGTGGACCGGCTCCGCGAAGCGTTCGACGTCACCCTGACGAGCCTCGACGGCATCGAAGAGAACGTGACCTTCAAGCTGCCGCGGGAACTGGCCGTCGAGTCGCCCTCTCCGGCGTGATCACTTCCTGCGAGTGTCAGAGGGGCCGTTACCTGTCAGAAGTGGTAGGTGACGCCCATCTCGACGAAGCTGTCGCGCCGGGTTTCGTAGTAGTTCAAATCGTCCTTGTCCACGGCGACGAAGAAGGTTCCCGCGACCTCCAGGGACCACCGGTCGGTCAGCCGCCGGGTCAGCTCGAGGCCGAGCGAGCGGGTGGCGTGGTCGAGGTCCCATAGTGCGCTCACGGTGATCTGGGTGCCTTCCACGTCGTTCAAGCCCAGCCGGACGGCGGCGAAGGCTTCGTTGTTGAAGACGTGGGGTGCGTCGTCGCCACGGCCGTCGTAGGTCCATTCCACCAGCAGCCCCAGGTCCGCGTTCGAGTCGAAGACCGCGTTGAACGTGTATTCGCCACCCGCCACGAAGGCCGCGTAGTCCTGCTCCCGTCCCATTCCGTTTGATGCGCCGGCGCGGTGAATGACTTCGAGCTTCAGCAGCCAGGATTCGATGGTGAGCTGGGCGTCCAAGCCGAACTGCCGGATCTGCTCGTAGTGCTGGACCAGCAGCAGTTCGCCCCTCTTGTCCAACCGGGGCAACACACAGGCCAGACAGGCCTCCCGGCTGGTGCCGTCGAAGACGGTCAAGCCGAAGTCGAGGAGGCCGGCGCTTCGGCTGTACCGGGCCGCGAGGTCCACGTGCCACTCCTTGGCGGCGCTCTCGTAGGAGACATGCTCGTCGTCCACCACGAACCGGGAACGCAGCCGGCCCGACCGGCCCGGAAAGGTGCGCTCCCGGTGGTACGTCAGGGCGAACAGCTCCAGCGCGCCCCACTCGCCGGCCCAGGTGACATGGGCCATGGGCTGGCCGAGCTTGCTCTCTTCGTTGGGGTGCTCGACCAGGTCGGTCTGGTTGACGATGTCCACCAGGTGGCGCGACTCGGCGACGCCCCAGAACACGCGGTCGACGCCGAGGCGCAGCTCCCATTCGCCTTCACCGGCCTCGCCGAAGATCAGGAAGTAGCCCTCGCGCAGGTCGGCATGGGTACGGCCGGCGTCCCCGGCGTCGTAGCGAAAGAACGGCTTCACGGTGAGGCTGCGGCCCTCGTCGTCCTCGACGTAGAGTTTCGGCTCGACGACGAACCCGGAGTTGTAGGAATCCTGGCCCGCGTGGGCGTTGTCCTGGTAGAACCACCGGCCCTCCGCGGCGATGCGCCCGGACAGTTCGCTGTGGGCGATCTCGAGGGCCCCGGCGGCTCCGGCGGCAAGCACCGTCGCGGCGAACCCGGCGAGGACCAGGGCCGCCGTGAGCCTGCATCGGCCGGCTCGCATCAACGGATCCGTTTCAGCCCCGTGCGGGAGAAGTCGCGGTCATCGAGATCGGTGCCGAACTTGTAATCGGCCCATTCGAGCAGCGTGCTCTTGCCGGTGAGGTGATTGACCATGGTCATCAGGCCGGCCTGCCAGAAACGGCCCAGATACTGCTCGTACTTCTCCAGCGTGAGAGTCTTCAGGTGGGCGTTCTTGCGGTCGAAGTACTCCACCTTCCACACCCGCAGCTCGTCCTTGTCCTGCCACACGAGCTGCCGCTTGTAGCCGGACCGCTTCTCGGTCGGGAACCGCTCGGACACCGTGCAGGTCATGTCGCCGCAGGGCTCGTCGCGCAGGTACTTGTAGGTGAACCGCTCCACCTCCTGGACGCTCATGTCCTCGTAGGCGAACTCGCTGCCCATGAAGGAGCCCGAGCGGTTGGACGAGCTGATGCGCTTCACCCGCTTGAGGGCCGGCAGGTAGAGCCACTGGTCGTCCGCCTTGGTGAGGTGGCCGTGGATCAGGAACGCCGTGCCCTTCACGTCCCGCGGCTCGTCGAACACGAACAGGCTCTTGTCGCCGTCGCCGGGCACTTCGAGGACCTTGATGCGCACCTGACGCACGCTTTGCTGCCCCTGCTTGTTGCGCAGGGTCATGGTCTGGCGCGCCGTGAAGTTGCCGAAGCCCTTCCCGCGCGCGCGCGCTTCGTTGGCGATGCGGAGCCCCTTCTCCTCCGGGGTCTCCGAGTGCGCCGCCGGCGGTCCGGCGAGCGACAGCAGGAAAGCGAAACAGGCCACGGACGACACCCAAGAAACGTGAATCATTGTTCTCTCCTGTCAATAGTCATCAGCAGAGCGGGAAGAAGCAGGAAGTCGCCCACGAGCGCGAACACGAGGGTGATCGTCACCAGAAGGCCAAGGGCCCAACTGAGCTCGAACCCGGATGACGAGAACACCAGCAGCCCCGCGCACAGGACGGCGGTGGTGGTCCACAGCGCGTGACCGACGGTGCGAAAGACCGAGCGCACGGCCTCTGCCGTAGCGAGGCCTTGCCGGCGGGCCTTCAGATACTCGGTCAGAAAGTGAATCGTGTCGTCCACGATGATGCCGAACGAGACGGCAACCACCACCGAGGAGGCAATGCCCACGTAGCCGACGAGATAGCCCCACAGGCCGAAGCTCATGGCCGCGGGAATGAAATTGGGCAAGAGACTGACGAGGCCGAGGCGCACGCTCCTGAAAACCCCCATCAGGATGAACGAGATGAGCGCCATGGCGATGATGGTGCCGCCCAGCATGCTGGTGATGTTTCGTCGGGAAAGGTGTGCGAAGATGATGCTGAGCCCCGTCGCCGGAGTGGCAAACCGAGGGGCATTGGCGCGAAGCCATTCCTGAGCCCGCGCATCGAGCTCGCGTAGCTCCCGAGACGACGTGCTGTCGACCACGACGGTCATGCGGGTGGCGGATTTGGCGACGTCGATGCGGTCGTTGAGGTCGCTGCCGAACGGGAGCGAGAGCTCGTAGAGCAACAGGTATTGCGCGGCGAGCTCCGGATCGTCCGGCAACCGGTGGAAGGCCGGATCGTCGCCATGCAAGTTCTTGTTCAGCCGTTTCATGATGTCCGGAAACGCCTGCACGTGGCTTACCTCCGGCTGCTCCCGGTACCAGTCGGCGAATGCATCCACGGCGCGCAGATATTCCGGTTCGGTGATGCCGCCGTCGCGCTCCGCCTTCAGCGAGTACTCCAGCGTAATCAAGCTGGTCAGATTTTCGATGACGAAGTCCGTATGGCGCCGGAACTCGTAGCGCTCATCGAAATACCGCGTCCAGTTATCGGTCAGCTCGTTGCGGGGAATGCCCGCGGCGAGGGCCACCGCGAGAAGGGTGACGAACCAGAGCAGGAACCTGCGGCGCGCGACAACGAAGGCGCCGAAGCGGTCGAAGAACGCCGGCAGCTCGGAGCGGACCGGGCGCGCGCGCAACGGCAGGATCGAGAGCATTGCCGGCAGGAGGGTCATGGAATAGACGAAGGCGCACGCGACGCCGAACGCCACGAGATTGCCCAGCAGGTGAAATGGTGGCGAATCCGAGGCATTCAGGCTGAGAAACCCGATGGCGGTGGTGATGGCGGTGAGGAACACCGGATAGGCGTTGACGTGGAGCGATTCGGCAATGGCCGCATTCCTGTCCATGCCGCGGCTCATGCCCAACAAGGCGGCGGTGACGACGTGGACCGAATGCGCCACGGCAACCGTCATGACGATGATCGGTACGCCCGAACTGGTCGGGCTCAACACCGCGCCGATCCAGCCCGCGAACCCCATGGTCGTGCCGATGGCGAACACAAGCACGACAACGATGGGCACGGTGCCCCATATCGAGCGCAGGAGAAGGGCCGCCGCGGCCACGATGATCAGAAACACCAGGGGCGTGAGGGTCTCGATATCCTCTTTCGTGGTGTCGGCGAAGGCGCGGTCCATGACGATAAGGCCGGTCAGGTAGTAGGCGATGTCCGGATGGGTCGCCCGGGCCTTGTCGAGGACGGCGTTGAGATAATCGGTGGCTTCCACGAACGCGACGTCCGAATTTTCAGGCAGGACGAAATTGATTACCAACCCGCCCACGCGCCCGTCACGGGAAACCAGACGTCCGGCAATATCGACGGCGTTCAGCGCGGTCTTCTCGACCTGCGCCACGTCGGCATCGCTGAGCGACCGCGCGTCGTCGACCAGCGGCTCGACGATCAGATCGTCGCCTTCCGCTCTACTGTGTGTGTAGTTGGTAAGCGAGTCGACCCGGCTGGAATGGGGCGCTTCCCACCCCGCGGCGGTGAGTTCCTCGATGGCGCCGAGGGCCTCGCGCGTGAACACCGATCCCTCCCTCGGCGCCACGGCGACCAGAGCCGCATGGGATACGGCGTAGGTGCTCTCCAGAGCGTCGAAGGCGGCGAGTTCCGGATTGCCCTCGCCGAACATGATCCGGTAGTCGTTGGTGACGCGGAGGAAGCGGGCGCCCGCGGCCATGGCCAGCATGAGCAGCGTTGCGAGCGCAATCACCCACCATCGATGGCGCAGCACGGCGGCGACGTAGCGGTCCAAAAGTACGGAAATCATCGGCTTAGCTAAACGAGTATGGTGGAAACCGTACTCGTCCTTCTACAAACAGCCTGCCACAGCCGAATATTGATGTGAAGCCTCCAATCCGTTCCACAACTCCTGTGTCCGCCGAGTTTGACATTCCCTTCAAACCGTTTTGGTGGTACGTTACGCTGTTAGCTGTGTTTCGTGTACGAGGTCTTTATACCGGTTGCAGGACGGCCTGCGACAGATGATCGATCGACATTATAGGCGGAAAGTGGGTATGGCAGAACTGGACCTGAGAGCCGACGGCGGCGGGAGAAGGCCACCGAAGTGCTGAACCCCCCGTCAGCATATGTCGACGGCTACGCCAAAGCGTGCGCCGTCGACCGCGAGGCTGCGGACAACTACATCGCCCACACCCGTATAGGCGACCCGGTCATGGACGAGGTCGTGGAAGAGATGGCGTCGTTGCCTCCGGAACAGATCCACGAGTTGATTCGAGCGGGGATGGAGGAGGATCGCGACGGTTTGCGCAATGCGCCGCGATCGTTGCGCGACTTCTTCATTGACGCACCGCAGCCTGACCCGGACTGGCTTGATCGCGACGCTTTCGGCCCGGGCATCCGTGCCTTTCAAAAAAACTCGGTGCTCGTCCTTTCGGCTTTCGTCACGGGTGTGCTGATTGACGGGTTTTCCACCCTGATAAGCAAGTCTTTCGTGGAGACCGGGCGCATATTCGATAACGGGGTGTGGCGGCTCAAGCAGAACAACCGTCACCAGATGGAGATATTCCTTCCCGGCGGGCTGGAACGGTACGGCGAGGGCTGGAAACTGTCGGTTCGCATCCGGTTCGTGCACGCGCAGGTCCGGCGGCTGCTGGGACAGACCGCGGAATGGGACCACGACGTCTGCGGCGTGCCGATCAGCGCCGCGCACCTGGGCTACGCGGTCGCGTGTTTCGCGGCGCGCACCGTCAAACACTCGGAGTCGCTGGGAGCTCGTTACACTACCGAGGAGCGCGCCGGTTTCCACGACGTCTGGCGCTACGCCGGTTATCTCATGGGTATCCCCGAGACCATCCTCTTTGCCGATGAGAGCCACGCACTGCACATGTACCGGATCGGGTCCCTTTGTGAGCCTCCTCCTACCGAGGATGCGATCATCATGACCAATGCGTTGATCAACTCCGCGCCGCTGGTGGCGAACATTACTGATCCGGACGAACGGCGTCAGTTGGTGAGGAACGTCATCTACCCCATTTCGCGGGCGCTGGTGGGCAACAAGCTCGCCGATCAGTTGAACTTCCCCAGGAAGGGTGGAATGCCTTTCCCCTTGCTCGCTTACCGCATCGACCAGCGCCTTCAGCGGTTGAAGGGGTGGTACCGAAAGGAAAGGGTGCGAAATTTTTCGACGCTTCTCGAGGCCTCGGCCTATGACGACGCCGGCGTGAGCTACCGGCTGCCCGACCACCCCCACGACGAGCGCTCCACCAAGTGGTGAGCGGCGGCTCCACCGCACCGGCTCGTGGCAAACAGCCCGCAATCTTCCTCAGGCAACCGCGGCTTCGCCAGAGACCTGCGCGACCAACTCCTTCGCTTGCCGATGGATCCCTTCGGCGGTCAAGCCGTACTTCTCGCGGAGCAGATCCTGGGGACCCTGCTCGATGTACCAGTCGGGCAGCCCCAGACACTTCGTCCTGACCCCGACAATACCTTGACTGGACAATAGCTCAAGAACAGCCGAGCCGAAGCCGCCCATGGCGGTGGATTCCTCCACGGTGAGCAGGCACTTCACCTCCCTCGCTACGGCTGCGATCAAGTCCCCGTCAAGCGGCTTGACGAACCGCGCGTTGATCACCGCGGCGGAGATCCCCTCCTGAGCCAGCCGTTCGGCCGCCTCCGCGGCCTGATGCACGGTCACGCCGATGGCCACCAGCGCGATGTCCGTGCCTTCCCGCAGCAACTCACCCTTGCCCAGGGGAAGTACCTGCGGCAGCGGGTCCATGTCCACGCCGAGACTCGATCCCCGAGGATAGCGAACGGCCGCGGGCCGGTCGTAGCCGATGCACGACTTGACCATGTGCTGCAGCTCGTTCTCGTCCTTGGGAGCCATCACCACCATGTTCGGCACATGCCGGAGGTAGGCCAGATCGAAGGCGCCGTGGTGAGTGGTGCCGTCCTCGGCCACCAGTCCGCCGCGGTCGATGCAGAACGTTACCGGGAGGTTCTGCGTGGCCACGTCGTGGACCACCTGGTCATAGGCCCGTTGCAGAAAGGTCGAGTAGATGGGGATCACCGGCCGCATGCCTTGGGCAGCCAGGCCCGCGGCAAAGGTCACGGCATGCTGCTCGGCGATGCCGACGTCATAGAGCCGCTCGGGAAAGAGGTTTTCGAACGCACCCAAGCCCGTCCCTTCGGACATGGCGGCGGTAACCGCCACGATGCGCGGGTCTTCCTTGGCCAGTTGAATGAGCGTGTTGACGGCAAAGCTGCTGTACGAAGGTCTCGCGGACTTCTTCTTGGGCCTGCCCGTTTCGCGGTCGAAGGGCGAACTGGCGTGGAACCACACGGGGTTGTCCATCGCCGGTCCGTAACCCAGTCCCTTCTTCGTCACCACGTGCAGCAGGGTGGGGCCCTCCAGCTTGAGCACGTTCTCCAGCGTCGGCAACAGATGCTCGAACTGGTGGCCGTCGATGGGGCCCACGTACCGGAACCCCAGCTCCTCGAACAGGAGCCCGGGCAGCAGCAGCCCCTTGACCAGTTCCTGTGCCCGGCCGGCCAGTCTTTGCACCTGTTCGCCGATGTGGGGCATCTTGCCCAGCACCCGCTTGGTCTCCTCGGTGATGCGGTCGAAGAACTCGCCGGTGATGGTCCGGTTCAAGTAGGCGGAGATGGCGCCCACGTTCTTGGAGATGGACATCTGGTTGTCGTTGAGGATGACCAGGAGGTCCCTGTCCAGTCCGCCCGCCTGCTGAAGACCCTCCATGGTCAGACCCGAGGTCAGCGCGCCGTCGCCGACGACGCACACGACCTTGTGGGTCTGCTTCCGCTGCTCCCGGGCCTCGGCGAAACCCACGGCGGCCGAGACGCCGGTGCCGGCGTGGCCGGCGTTGAAGGTGTCGTACTCGCTCTCCTCGCGCTTGCAGAATCCGCTCAATCCCTCGAATTGGCGGATGGTGTGAAACTGCTCCTGACGCCCGGTCAACAGCTTGTGGGCGTAGGCCTGGTTGCTTGTGTCCCAGACGATGAGGTCCTTGGGGGTGTCCAGCAGGTAGTGAAGGGCGACGGTGAGCTCGATCACGCCGAGATTGGAGGCGAGATGGCCGCCGACGTTGGAAATGACCGAAATGATCTCTTCGCGGATCTCTTCGCACAGTTCAGGGAACTGCTCGGGCGACAGTTTTTTGAGATCGGCCGGCTGGCTGATCATTCTCAGGACGGACATAACCAATCCTCTCCACTAGCCAGGCGGAAACAAGTTCAGCGGGGTTTCATCACCGTAAGTAAACGAATCTTCACAGAGTAAGTGCGGGCTGTCAACATGGAGCCGAGGCTCGTTTCCGGTGCCGACCCGGTGCGAGGTGGCCGGCCCGACCCCGGTCTTGACCCCCGGTCCCGCGGGACGCTATATAGATGTTTCCTGTTTTCGGGCTGGGCAAGACGCCGGCCCGTTTTTGTTCCCCGGACAGAACGTTTCGTCAAAATCAAACTCAAGGAGTTGTCTCATGGGAGAAGATATCAGCGATGCCGTCGTAGAGAAGACCAAGTTCACCTATGACCACTGGATGGAGGCCCTCGGGATTCCGATCCACACGGGGTATTTCATCGGGGACCTGCGCACCTGCGAGCTCGAATGGTGGGAGGACCGCAAGTGCAAGGCGGCCTTCATGCAGCTCATGGGCCAGGAAGGCGTCACCGGCGCCTGGATCCAGGAGATCGCCCCCGGAGAATCGAGTCCGCCGGTGCGGTTCGCCCTCGATGAGGTGTGCTACGTAGTCGAGGGCCGCGGCACCACCACGGTGTGGCGCGACGACAACGGCACCAAGAAGACCTTCGAGTGGCAGAACAACAGCATGTTCATCGTCCCCCGCAACTACCACTACACCATCAACAACATGCAGGGTGACAAGGTGGTCCGGCTGCTGCACTACAATTACCTGCCGCTGGCCATGTCCTCCGTGGGCGATCCGGACTTCTTCTTCGATAATCCCTTTTCCGGCCAGGACGTCATCGCTTCCGAGGAAGGCGAGTTCTACTCCGAGGCCAAGATGGTCACGGACTCTACCAAGTGGAACGTGTGGAACCGGCGCGTCTACTGGTACGGCAACTTCT